>Ga0102832_1000134_pt1 | contig 192740 bp, 179 predicted proteins | sample EBPBio282013_DNA_FD_88942 | JGI IMG/M metagenome (GOLD analysis project Ga0102832, IMG submission 88942) | Wastewater treatment Type I Accumulibacter community from EBPR Bioreactor in Madison, WI, USA - Reactor 2_5/28/2013_ DNA (Illumina Assembly) | ecosystem: Engineered > Bioreactor > EBPR >...
GAACCGGCGCCGCTGGCGCACCCGCCACGAACTCCGGATCGCGATCGTCACCTGGACCGAACGCACCTACCACCGCCACCGACGGCAAGAACGCCTCGGCCGATTGACCCCCATCGAGTTCGAGACCATCATGACCACACCGGCCACCCAGGCCGCCTAACCCAACCTGTCACCTGAAGGTGCAGCAGTCCCGGATACTACAACTGCACATGCAAAGGCTATAACGGCGTTTCCCTTAATTGGTATGGAAAGGTCATCTTGGCTTGCCACGGTTGGTACGATGCCTACATCTCGGGCAAGCATGTCGCTCACTTCAATCCCGACCTGATCCCTAGGGGAGAACCCGTCTCGGTCGGATGTGCTTATGCAATAGGCGCGTCAGTGCTCTCTGCAGCAAGCATCGGGACCGTAGGCTGGGCAACCTACGGCATCGGCCTACTTGTCAACGCCGGCGGTGTCGTCATTAGTTGTCCATGAGGGGATAGCGCGATGCTCAATGAGCGGCAGAGTCAGTCATACGGTGGTCTTGTCTTTTTTCAAGTGGTGATCATAGTCATGGCCATCACGCCGTTGTTCTGGGGCGGCGCCGCATTCTGGCGATTGTTGTACTGGATGGGCGTAGCGTTGTTGGAGTTTCTTCTGGTGCGTGCGTTCTTGAAACGCCGGCACATGGACGCTCCGCGCAACAAGGCAGACTGACGATCAAACCTGAGTTGGGCCAATCCAGTCACCGTGAGGTCTGATTTGTGTCCTCAGAGGGCGGAGCCGGAGCCAGAAGCAACCGCATCTGGCCGCGGTGTGCAGAGGGTAGCCTTCGGCTTCGGCCTCCCGAGCGCGACCGCCCTCAACCTGAGTTGGGCCAAACTAGTGCGCTCTCTTCTCGTGGAGCTTGGTGAGGATGTCGCGTCATCGCCGGCACGGTCGCAGCCGCCATCCGACCGCGAGGCCCCGGCGGACGGCTCGCGCTCCCCGAGTCCTGAACCGGCGCCGCAGGCGGCGTCCGCCGGTCAGCCCGGCAGGACCAGCGTGGCCACCACCGCGTTGTGGTCGGACGGGATGGTGCCGACGAAGTCGCCGTCGCGGTCGAGGGTGACGACGGTGCGGAATTGCGCGACCGTGATCCGTGGGTCGGTGAGGACGTAGTCGATGTAGGTGCCGAGGGCGAACGACGTCCGCCGGGCACTGGTCTCGTAGCCGTTGTAGCTGTTGTACTCCCCGTCGATCACGGCGCGCGCCGTGGCCTTGCGTCCGACCGTCCACGACGCCGCGGTGTTGTCCGTCGGGTCGACCAGGCCGGACCCGGTGAAGGCCAGGTAGGGCTCGTTCTGCGGGTCGGCGGTCCGGGCGGAGTTGAAGTCTCCCGCCAGCACGACGGGAAGCCCGCGGGAGTGGTCGGTGACCAGCTGGAGGACCTCAGCGGCCTGCGTCACCCGGGCCTGGTTGTACTCGGCCACCGTGTCGGAGCCCGGCTCGAGGTGGGTGTTGAGGACGAAGAACTCGCGGCCGGTCCGCTTGTCGGAGAAGATCGCCCACACCGCGTACCGCATGGCCGTGCCGTAGGTGGTGAGTGCGGTCGCGTCGGCGTCCACCACCGACAGCCGGGACGTGTTGTACGCCAGCTTGGTGCCGCTGGACCCTTCGCGGGTGGCGAGCTTGTAGTTGTCGCCCAGCCGCTGGAGCAGGTCGTCGTACTGGGTCATCACGACCCCGGACGCGCCGGTCACGCTGAGCGGGGAGGCCTCCTGGAGCCCGACGACGTCCGGGGCCTGGGCGAGGATGTTGGCGGCGACGGCGTCGCGCCGGTCCTCCCACGGATGGCTGGTGTTGCTCACCTTGTTCACGTTGTAGGTGAGCACGGTGAGCGCCGGCGTGGTGGTCGCGGTGGTCGCCTTCCAGGTCTTCGAATACGCGCTCAGCGGTTCGCCCGCGGCGTCCACCGCCCGCACCCGGAAGTAGTACTTCGTGGTGGCGCGGAGGCCGGTGAGCAGGCCACCGGCGGCGTCGAAAGTGGCCTTCGTCCAGCGCGACACCGAGGTCGAGGACGCGGTGGAGTAGCGCACCACGTACCGCACGCCGGGGCCGCGGCTGCGCCACGACAGGTACATGCCGGTGGTTGCCGGGGTGGCGGTGAGCGCGACCGGCGCCAGCTCCGGGGACGCCTTGGTCGACGTCCGCACCTTGAGCTTCGCGCTGTACGGGCTGAGGTTGTCGCGGGCGGACGGGCTCGCCTTCTTCTCGATGGCCTTCACCTGGAAGTAGTAGGTGCGGCCGGGCTTCAGCCGCGGCGAGGACTTGTCGGGGTTGGGGTCGAGGTTCGTCCACTCCAGGTAGTTGCCGAGCACGTCCCAGGCCTCGGCGTCGGACATGTCGGAGTGGGTGGACATCCGCACGCGGTAGGCGTCCTGCCCGCTCTTGTCCCAGGTGAGACCGACCGCCCGACCGGCGACCTCAGTAGTGCGCAGGTGGCGGGGCGCCGAGGCGGCCTGCGCGGTGCCGGTGCCGGCGACCGCGCCGCCGGCGACCAGACCCAGCCCGACGGTGAGCGCGAGGACGCGGTGCAGCGCGCGTGACATCGATCCCATGGGCGTTCGGCTCCTGACGTGGACGGCCTGCCGGGTCGGGGGGCGGCAGGCCTGACATCGATGGTGCCGGTGGTGACGCCGCCTGCACAGGAGTGGGCGCCCGATCGGGCGCCTACTCTGGACGACCGGTTGAGGCCGGCCCCGGCGCACTCACCCGGCGGCGAGCTCCAGCCGCACCTCGCCCGGGCCGGACGCGGTCGCGGTACAACCGCCGCCGGCGTCCACCGACCAGGGGCCGGGTGCGTCGCCGGTGCTGACGGTGACCACGTCGCCGGCTCGGCGGACGCGGAAGGTCGCCGGGGCGCCGGTCCCGCCGGGCACGTGGACGCTCGCGTCGTGGCCGTCGGGCAGCTCGAACAGGCGGAGGGTGACGCCGTCGGCCCACGCGTATTCGGGGGTGTCTTCCACGGCGCCGACCGGCAGCACCGTCCCGGGCCGCACGAACAGGCCGAGCGAGTCGAACCCGTACGTCCGTGAGGTCCAGCCCGGGCCCTCGACAACCGTGCCGTCGAGCAGGTGCGTCCAGCGTCCGGCTGGCAGGTAGGTGTGCGCGACCCCGTCCTCGCTGAACACCGGCGAGACCAGCAGGGTGTCGCCCAGCAGGTACTGGCTGTCGACGGCGTGGGTGCCGCGGTCCTCGGGGAACTCCAGCACCATCGGCCGCATCAACGGCAGGCCCTCACCGCTCGCCTCCCCCGCCAGCCGGCCCAGGTACGGCATCAGCGAGAGCTTCAGCCGGGTGAAGCGGCGGGTTACCTCGACCGCCTCGTCGTCGTACGCCCACGGCACGCGGTAGGAGCCGGAGCCGTGCAACCGGGAGTGCGAGGAGAGCAGGCCGAACGCCAGCCAGCGCTTGAACACGGCCGCATCGGGCGTGCCCTCGAACCCGCCGATGTCGTGGCTCCAGTAGCCGAACCCGGACAGCGCCAGCGACAGCCCGCCGCGCAGCGACTCGGCCATCGAGGCGAACGTCGACTCGCAGTCGCCGCCCCAGTGGACGGGGAACTGCTGGCTGCCGGCGGTTGCCGACCGCGCGAACAGCACCGCTTCCCCCTCGCCGCGCTCGGCGACGAGGACCTCGTGGACGGCCTTGTTGTAGAGGTGCGTGTAGTAGTTGTGCATCCGCAGCGGGTCGGAGCCGTCGTGCCAGTCCACGCCCTCGGTGGGGATGCGCTCGCCGAAGTCGGTCTTGAACGCGTCCACGCCCTGGCGCAGCAGCTCACGCAGCTTGCCCTGGTACCAGGCGGTCGCGTCCGGGTTGGTGAAGTCGACCAGGCCCATCCCGGCCTGCCACAGGTCCCACTGCCAGACGTCGCCGTCGGTGGTGCGCAGCAGGTAGCCGCGCTCGGCACCCTCCGCGAACAGGTCGGAGCGCTGGGCGATGTAGGGGTTGATCCACACGCAGATCCGCAGGCCCCTGGCCTTCAGCCGGGCGAGCATGCCCTCGGGGTCGGGGAACACCCGGGGGTCCCAGGTGAAGTCGCACCACTGGTACTCGCGCATCCAGAAGCAGTCGAAGTGGAACACGCTGAGGGGCAGGCCGCGCTCGGCCATCCCGTCGACGAAGCTGGTCACGGTGGCCTCGTCGTAGTCGGTGGTGAACGAGGTGCTCAGCCACAGCCCGTAGGTCCACGCGGGGACGGACGCGGGGCGTCGGGTGAGCGCGGTGTAGCGGCGCAGCACGTCCTTCGGGGTCGGCCCGGCGATCACCGCGTAGGCCAGCGAAGAGCCGGGGACGGAGAACTGGACGCGGGTGTTCACCTCCGAGCCGATCTCGTAGGACACCTTCTCCGGCTGCTCGGTGAACACGCCGTACCCGCGGGTGGTGAGGTAGAACGGCACGTTCTTGTACGCCAGCTCGCTGGCCGTGCCGCCGTCCTCGTTCCAGATGTCCACCACCTGGCCGACCTTGCCGAAGGCGCCGAACCGCTCACCGAGGCCGTACACCTGCTCGCCGGGTTCGAGGCTGAGCTGCTCGTGCACCCAGGCGCCGCCGTCGCGTCCGAGCATCGCGGCCACCGACTTCGGCAGCGAGGAAGTCAGCACGCGGCCGTCGCTGACGAAGTCGGCGCGCCAGCGGCCGCGCCGCGGCACCCGCACCTCCAGCTCGCCGGCGCGCAGGACGCCGTACTCCTCGCCGAGCTCGACCTCGGGCCGGTAGCCGGGCTCGCCGTGCAGCGCGAAGGCCGGGGTGAGCGGACGCCGTCCGGCGTGGTGGGTGATCTTCACGCTGACCACGCCCGGCGCAGGAGCCGAGTAGGTGATGGTCAGCAGCGGACGGTTGAGCGTGTCGCCGCGTCCGGTGATCCGTCCGGTGGGGGCGAAGACCGTCATGGTGCCGGCCTCGGGGTCGATGCGGATGTCGTCGCCTCGACCGCGTACAGGGCGGTGTACTCCGGCTTGAGGGTCCAGTAGCCGTCGGTGAACTTCATGCGGGGCGTGCTTTCTACTTGACCGCGCCGGCGGTGACGCCGCGGGTGAGGGTGCGCTGGAAGATGAGGAAGAAGACGAGTGCCGGGAGCAACGACACCAGTGCACCGGCGTTGATGGTCGGGGCGTCCATCAGCCGGTCGCCCTGGAGGGAGGCGAGCGCGATGGGCACGGTCTGGGTGGCGTTCGAGGTGAGCATCACCAGCGGGATGAAGAACTCGTTCCACGTCCAGATGAAGAAGAACACCATCAGCACGCCGAGGGTGGGCCGCAGGATCGGGTAGACCACCGACCACAGGATCCGGAAGCGTCCGGCGCCGTCGAGGGCGGCAGCTTCGAGCAGTTCGACGGGGAAGGTGGTCAGCACCGAGGACAGCAGGTAGATGCCGAACGCCGACTGGATGACGGTGAAGATGATGATCACCGACCACTGCGAGTTCGACAGCCCGACCGCGTTGGCCATAGTGAACAGCGGGTAGATGATCGCCTCCTGCGGCAGCATGTTCGCCACCAGGAACACCGCGAGGATCCAGACCCGCCCTTTGATGCGGCCGATGCCGATGGCGTACGCGGTGACCAGCGACAGCAGGGTGCCGAGCAGGGCGACCGCGCCGGAGATCAGCACCGAGTTGAGCAGCTTCATGGGGAAGTCGGTGCGGTTCCAGAAGTTCACCAGGCCCTGGGTGTAGAACTCGGTCGGCAGGCTCAGCGGGCCGTTCTGGGAGTAGTCGGCGGCCGACTTGAACGCGTTGACGAGCATCAGCAGGAACGGCGACAGCATGGCCAGGCCGAACAGCCCGGCGAGGGCGAGCACGACCCAGCGGCCGGCGCCGCGGTGAAGGCGGGCGTCCACCCGATTGGGTGAGGACGCGGCGGGCCGGCGGACGGCGGTGGGCCCGGTGACGGTCGAATCGGTGGCGGTGGACATCAGCGTCCCTCCCGTTCGCGCCGCTCGCTGCGCGCCTGGAGGCCCAGGATCACGCCGGCGACGACGATGATCACGATGGTGAGGACGGTGGCGACGGCTGCGCCGTACCCCACCTTGGACTTGTCGAAGAAGTTGAGGAACGAGTAGTAGCTCGGCACCAGCGTGGTGCCCTCGGGGCCGCCGCGGGTGAGCACGTAGACCGGGGCGAACACCTTCAGCGCGGCGACCGTGCAGGTCAGCGCAACCACGAACGTCTCCGGACGGATCTGCGGCAGGGTGATGGCCTTGAGCCGGTCCCACCAGCCGGCGCCGTCGAGCTCGGCGGCCTCGTACAGTTCGGGGTCGACCCGCTGGAGGGCGGCCATGAAGATCACCACCGGGTAGCCGACCTGCACCCAGATCAGCACCAGCATCACGCTCGGCATGGCCAGGTCGGGGTTGCCCAGCCAGTCCGGCGGGTCGGCCACGCCGAGCCCGGTCAGCAGGACGTTGATCGCGCCGTCCTGGGCGTTGAGGATCCAGTTCCACACCACGCCGGCGACGGCCACGGGGAGGATCTGCGGCAGGTAGTAGGTGGCGCGCAGCACCGAGGCGACCCGCGGGCCGAACCGGCGTCCGAGGTAGTCGAACAGGACCGCGGCCAGCACCAGCCCGATCAGCGTGGGGATGATCACCATCGCGATGATCATCGAGATCGAGTTGCGGAAGGACGTCCAGAACGCCTCGTCGGCGAGCAGGTCGGCGTAGTTGCCCAGCCCGTAGAAGCGCATCGGCGCGAGGCCGCCCTTCCAGCGGAACAGGCTGTAGTAGACGTTCATCGCCAGCGGGTAGCCGATGATCACGACGAACGCGATCACGCCGGGGATCAGGTACGGCAGGTACGGGACCCAGGTGGCCCGGCGGCGCCGGGTGGGCGCCTGCGTGGTGGTCATCGTGTCTCCTTCGCTGGGAATCCTCCGCACGCTGTGAGTGGGGCGGCGAGTACGCGACCCCACTCACAGCTTGCGAGGGGTGAGGGGGCTCAGCCGTTGAGCAGGTCGTCCTTGCCTTCGGCGTAGGCCTTGCCCAGGCCGTCGAGGGTGGCGTTGACGTCCTTGTTGCCGTTGGCCAGGCCCTGGAGCTGGGCGACGATCACGTCGTAGTAGCCGGGCACCGGCCAGTCGGGGTAGAACGCCAGTCCGTCCTGGTCGAGGATCGACTGGAAGTTCGTGGTGAGGTCCTTCACCTTGGCGTCGGTGATCACCGAGGCGTCACCGGCGACCGGCAGCCCGCCCTTCTCGGCGAGGACGTTCTGCACCTCGGGGCTCAGCGTGATGTCGATGAACTCCTTGGCCAGCGTCGGCGCCTTGGCCTTGGTCGGGATGACCCACAGGTTGCCCGACGACCCCGGGTGCAGCTTGTTGCCAGGGAAGGTGAACATGCCCCAGTCGGCCTTCATGTCGGTGGCGAGGCGGCCGAACCACCAGGAGCCGGACACCATCATCGGGTACTTGCCCTTGATGAACGAGACCCCCATGTCCTCGGCCTTCAGCGCGGCCACGTTCTTGTCGATGTAGCCCTTCGAGATCCAGTCCTGCAGCGCGGTCGTGCCCGCGGTCAGCTGGGTGCCGTGGAAGTCGACGTCGCTCTTGAACAGCTGGTAGCCGTCGACGAAGGAGCGGTCGGCGTTGGCCAGCACCAGCTCGTACCAGAGCTGGCCGAGCGGGTACTCGGCGCCGGCTGTCGCCAGCGGAGTGACGCCCTTGGCCTTGAACGCGTCCATCACGGCGGTGAACTCGGCCAGCGTGGTCGGCACCTGGAGGTTGTACTTCGCGAACAGGTCCTTGTTGTAGTAGACCCCGACGAACTCGCCGTAGTTGGGGACGCCGTACCACTCGCCCGAGCCCATCAGGCCCTTGTCGTCGTACTTCGCGGTGGTCGAGAGCGAGCCGGCGAGCTTGGTGTCCCACCCGTACTGCTTCGCCGCGTCGGTGAGCGGGGTGATCAGGCCCTGGGCGGCCAGCTGGCCGGCGGTGGCGTTGCCCTTGTTGTACTCCATCACGTCGGGTACGGAGTCGCCGGTGAGCACGATCTTGGCGTTCTTCTGGATCTGCTCGAAGGTCTGCGCCTCCTGCTTCACGGTGACGTCGGGATGCTTGGCCTTGAAGATCTCCACGGCCTTGGCCCAGGCCTGGCCCATGGCCGACTCGTCGCTCTCGTAGTCCCAGATCGTGAGGGTCTTGGGCTCGTCGGCGGCGCTGCCGCCGGAACCGGCGGTCGGGGCCGCCGCCCCGCCCGAGCAGGCGGTGAGGGCGAGTGCCAGGGACGCCGCTGCCGCGACGAGCCCCAGCCGTGAACTGCGCTTCATAGCTGGTCCTTTCCAGTGAAGGTGTGAGCCGGAGGTCCGGCGAGGTGCGGACGCCGGGTCAGGCGCCGCGTCTGGTCCGGGCTGGACCAAGGCTCATCCCTGGTTCCAGGACGCAGGGAATGAGTTGATTGGGGACGGCCGCACGGGCCGGGTCGAGCTGGCCGAGCAGGCAGTCGACGGCGAGGCGACCGAGTGCGGCGCCCGGGGAGTGCATGGTGGTCAGCGGCGGGTAGCTCAGCGTGCCGACCCCCGGCGAGCTGACGATGCCGAGGACGGAGACGTCGCCGGGGATCGACAGCCCGCGGCTGTGGAGCTCGGCGTAGACGCCGAAGGTGGCGAGCTCGTTCATGGTGACGATCGCGGTGAGGTCGGGGTCGGCGTCCAGCAGGTCGGCGGTGACGGCCCGTCCGACGACCGGGGAGTCCTCGCACGTCCGCGACACGGGCACCAGCCCGCGGTCGGTCATCGCCTTGTCGAACGCCGCCGCGGCCCGGACGGTCGGCCCGTAGCCGGCGTCCAGCATCGCCTGGGAGTGGTTGACGAAGCCGATGTGGCGGTGGCCCAGCCCGACGAGGTGTGCGACGGCCTGCTCGACGGTGGTGTCGAAGTCGACGTCGACGCTGGGCCGGGTCCCGGCGTCCGTGGTGCGCCCGATCATGGCGTAGGGGACGCGCGCGGCCTCGAGCTTGGCGACGCGCTGGTCGTCGGTGACGACCTCCATCACCAGCACGCCGTCGGCCATGCCCTGGCGGGCGAGGGTGAGCGCCTGGTCGGCCTCGTCGGAGCGGAACGGCCACAGCACGAGCTGGTAGCCCTGCTCGCGGCAGCGCTCGGCAGCGGCGCGGACGAACTCGCCACCGGTGCCGCCGAGGCCGCGCTCGACCTCGGGGTAGAGCAGCGCGATCACCTGGGTGCGACGGGCGGCGAGCGAGCGGGCCATCGCGTTGGGCTGGTAGCCGAGCTCCTTCATCGACGCCTCGACGCGGGTGCGGGTGCCGGCACTGATCGGACGGCTGCCCGACAGGGCGTACGACACGGTGGAGACCGACACCCCGGCGTGGCGGGCGACGTCAGCGATCGTCGACATGACCGTTCACCTCCTCGAGAACTCTGCGTCGAAGCGATTCGTCGAAGCGCTTCGATAGCTATATGTTGGCTTCGCCAACTAATCGGTGTCAAGAGGGGCGGCGAGAAATGTTGCCCGGCGGTGACATTCCCGCCGCTCCCCCGCGCGGTTAGCCTGAGGCCCGTGATGATGCTGAACCGGTTCACCGTGAAGCCCCACCACCTCGACGAGTTCCTCGAGCTGTGGCCGCAGGAGGTCGCGCTACGCCGGCAGGCGGGCTTCGGGGTGCACCGCGCCTTCGTCGAGACCGACGCCGAGCCGAAGTTCACCTGGCTGTTCTCCCACCCCGACGGCCCCGTTGCCGACGAGCGGCTGCGCGCCGACCCCGCCGTCGTCGAGCTGCGCGCAGCCATGGCGCCGCACGTGTTCGGCAACGCGACGCTGCGCCCGGTGCAGGTCGAGACGATCGCCGAGGACGCCGACCCCGCGCAGCTGGCGATCATGCGCCGCTACTCGATCACCGGCTCGTGGACAGAGTTCCTCGACCTCTGGCGCCGGATCGTCCCCATCCGGGAGCGCCACGGGTTCCCGTGCCTGTTCGCGGTCACCGACGAGCCGCACGACATGTTCACCTGGGCGTTCGGGTTCGACGGCGAGTGGTCGGAGTTCGCACCCGCCCAGGAGGCGTACTACGCCGATCCGGAGCGCGTCGGGTTGCGCGGGGTCTTCGACTACATGGCCGACTACGACATCCACCCGGCGCGACAGCTGGCGATCCCGGGCCCCTGAGGTCCCGCGTCTCGGTCGCCCGGCTCAAGGCTTCAGCCCTCAGGCAAGCGCGAGCGCCGGGTCGGCGAGCAGGTCCTCGAAGGCCAGCCCGGCGGCGCCGATCGCCAGCAGGTCGGTGCCGAGCGCGGCCGGGACGATCCGCACCGCTTCGCTGGACGGGGCCAGGACCGACCGGTTCACGGCGTCGGCGAGGGCGTCCGGGTCGTGGGCGAGCAGCGCGGCGAGGAACCCGCCCAGCGTCACCACGTCAGGGTTCAGCAGGTTGATCGCGGTCGCGAGCGCGGTGCCGAGGTGACCCACCTGTCGGGCGACGACCGCGCGGACCGCCGGCCCGTGGTCGGCCAGCAGCGCCGCGTGCAGCTCGTCGGGCGTGGCCCGGGCCAACCCCAGGACGCTGAGCAGTTCGGCGCGGGTGACCTCGGCCTCGAGGGTGCCCCGCAGCCCCGCGGAGTCGGTGGTGTCACCACCGGCCACCCGCACGTGGCCGAGCTCGCCGGCATAGCCCGCGGTGCCGGTCAGCAGGTGGCCCCCGGTGATGATGCCGCCGCCGATGCCGGAGGCTCCCCCGTTCAGGTAGATCAGGTGGTCGCAGCCGCGTCCCGACCCGAACCGGTGCTCGGCGAGGGCGCCCAGCGCCGCGTCGTTCGCCGCCCGGACCGGCAGACCGGTCGCCTCGGCCAGGGGTGCGGCGAACGGCTCGTCGTGCCAGTCGAGGTGGGGCGCGTTGCGCACCAGCCCGTCGGACGTGCGCACCTGGCCGGGCACCGCGACGCCCACGCCCACCACCCGCAGCCCAGCCAGCTCCCGCCGGCTCGCGGCGATCAGGCGGGCGGCGAGCTGCACCGCGTCCGCCGCCCCGGGGATGTCGTCGTACTCGGAGCGGACGGTGCGCCGCACGCGTCCGTCCAGCCCGACGACGGCGAGGGTGAGCGCGTCGATCTCGGGGTTCACGGCGAACGCGACCACGTCCGGGTCGGGCTGCACGATCGGGCTGGGACGACCCACGCGGCCGTTCGGGTCGGCGGCGTGCTCCCCGACCAGCCCCAGGCCGGCCAGCGTGGTCACGAGGCTGCCGACCGTCGAGCGGTTCAGGCCGGTGTGGCGTCCGATGAGCGCCCGCGACATCGCGCCGCTGCTGTAGACCAGGCGCAGGACGGCGGCGAGGTTGGCCCGTCGCAGCTCCTCGGTCGTTCCGTTCGGCACAGCTGTCCCCGTTTCCTGGATTCCTGGTGGCACACTAGCGAACCTCTGGTATATGTTGTGAATCACAACGAATACTCGCTGTCGAGAGATTGGATGTCCCGTGACCCCCACGCCCACGCCTTCGGACCAGTTCACCTTCGGGTTGTGGACGGTCGGCTACAACGGCACCGACCCGTTCGGTGGCCCCACCCGCGCCCCCCTGGACGTCGCGCACGTGGTCGAGAAGCTCGCGTCCTACGGCGCGTACGGCCTGACCCTGCACGACGACGACCTGTTCGCGTTCGGTTCGACGGACGCCGAGCGGCGCAGCCAGATCGACAAGCTGAAGGCCGCGTGCGCAGCGACCGGCCTGAAGGTGCCGATGATCACCACCAACCTGTTCAGCGCGCCGGTGTTCAAGGACGGTGGGTTCACCAGCAACGACCGGGCCGTCCGCCGGTTCGCGCTGCGCAAGGTGCTGCGCAACCTCGACCTGGCCGCCGAGCTGGGCGCGACCACGTTCGTGATGTGGGGCGGACGCGAGGGCGCCGAGTACGACGCGGCCAAGGACATCCGTTCGGCGCTGGAGCGGTACCGCGAGGCCGTGAACCTGCTCGCGTCCTATGTGATCGACTCCGGCTACGAGATCCGGTTCGCGATCGAGCCCAAGCCGAACGAGCCCCGCGGCGACATCCTGCTGCCCACGCTCGGGCACGCGCTGGCGTTCATCGAGAGCCTCGACCACCCCGAGCTGGTCGGCCTCAACCCCGAGGTGGGCCACGAGCAGATGGCCGGGCTGAACTTCGCGGCCGGCATCGCGCAGGCGCTGTACGCGGGCAAGCTGTTCCACATCGACCTGAACGGCCAGCGCGGGATCAAGTACGACCAGGACCTCGTGTTCGGCCACGGCGACCTGCACAACGCGTTCGCGCTGGTCGACCTGCTGGAGAACGGCGGCCCCGGCGGCGGCCCGGCCTACACCGGCATGCGGCACTTCGACTACAAGCCGTCCCGCACCGAGGACGAGACCGGCGTCTGGGACTCGGTGCAGGCCAACATGCGCACCTACCTGCTGCTGAAGGAGCGGGCCGCGGCGTTCCGGGCCGACCCCGAGGTGCAGGCCGCGCTGGCCGACGCCCGGGTTCCCGAGCTGGCCGTGCCGACGCTGGGCGAGGGCGAGGGCTACGCCGAGCTGCTCGCGGACGCGTCCGCGTACGAGGAGTTTGATTCCGGCGCCTACTTCAACGGTCGCGGCTTCGGCTTCGTCCGGCTCCAGCAACTGGCCACCGAGCACCTCCTCGGCGCGCGCTGACGATGGCCAGGGTGATCGGCGTCGACTCCTCGACCCAGAGCTGCAAGGTGGTGGTGCGGGACGCCGCGACCGGCGCGCTGCTCGCGTCCGGGCGGGCGTCGCACCCGGCCGGGACGGAGGTCGACCCCGCGCACTGGTGGACGGCGTTGCAGGACGCGCTCGCGCAGGCCGGCGGCCTCGACGGGGTGGACGCAGTCAGCGTCGGGGGCCAGCAGCACGGGATGGTGGTGCTCGACGAGCAGGGGCGGGTGATCCGTCCGGCGCTGCTGTGGAACGACACCCGCTCGGCGCAGGCGGCGTCCGATCTTGTCGCCGAGGTCGGGGCGGCGGAGATCGTGGCCCGCACCGGGTCGCTGCCGGTGGCCTCGTTCACCGCGACCAAGCTGCGCTGGCTGCGCGACGCCGAGCCCGACAACGCGGCCCGGGTGGCCGCGGTGTGCCTGCCGCACGACTGGCTGACCTGGCGGTTGCGCGGGTACGGGCCGGCCGGGGAATCGGCGCTCGGGCCGGTGCTCGACGAGCTGGTCACCGACCGCTCGGACGCGTCCGGCACGAGCTACTTCTCGCCCGCGACCGGCACCTACGACCGCGACCTTCTCGTGCGGGCGCTCGGGAACGACGCGGTCCTGCCGCGGGTGCTCGGGCCGTCCGACAGCGTGCCCGGACCGGGCTTCCTGGTCGGTCCCGGCGCCGGCGACAACGCCGCCGCCGCGCTCGGCCTGGACGCGCGTCCGGGCGACGTGGTGGTGTCGCTGGGCACCTCCGGGACGGTGTTCGCGGCCACCGGCGCGCCGACCGCCGACCCGAGCGGCATCGTGGCGGGGTTCGCGGACGCGACCGGCGGCTTCCTTCCGCTGGTGTGCACGCTGAACGCCGCCCGGGTGCTGGACGCGGTCGCGGGCCTGCTCGGCGTCGACCACGACGAGCTCGGGCGGCTCGCGCTGTCGGCGGAGCCCGGCGCGGGCGGCGCGGTGCTGGTGCCCTACTTCGAGGGCGAGCGGACGCCGAACCTGCCGGACGCCACCGCCACGCTCAGCGGGCTCACCCTCGGCTCGACCACGCGGGCGAACCTCGCCCGGGCCGCGATCGAGGGCATGCTGTGCGGGCTCGCGGACGGCCTGTCCGCCGCGCAGGAGCTGGGTGTGGTGGCGCAACGGATCCTGCTGACCGGCGGGGCGGCCGCCAACCCGGCCGTCCAGGCGATCGCCGCCCAGGTGTTCGACGTGCCCGTCGAGGTGCCGAGCCCCGGCGAGTACGTGGCCGACGGCGCCGCGCGGCAGGCCGCCTGGGTGTTGACCGGGCAGCGTCCGTCCTGGCCGGTCGACCTCGTCTCCTCGCCCGCGCCCGACCCGCGTCCGGAGATCCGGGAGCGCTACGCCGCGGCGGCGTCCGCCTACGCCTGACCCCGCAGAAAGGGGACGGTCGCTTTCCTGCGGCCCCCGCCACAGACGCCCCCGAAGTTGACAAACGCCCCCGACATTTCGGGGGCGTTTGTGAGTTTCGGGGGCGTCTGCGCGGTGAAGGGTCACAGATCGCCCAACGCGACCCCGGGATCGGCAAGCCGGACGGGGTCGATCCGCCGTCCGACCAGGGCGCGGAGGTCGTCGTTCACGTCCCAGATGTTGACGTTCATCGCGGCCGACACCACACCGTCCCGGAGCCAGAACACGAGGAACTCCCCGCCGTCCTGGTCGCCGCGCACCACCACCTCGTCGTCGGCGGAGCCCCGTCCGACGTACTCCATGCCGAGGTCGTACTGGTCGGTGAAGAAGTACGGCAGCCAGTCGTAATGCGCGTCCTCGCCGAGCAGGACGCGGCCCGCGAGCTGGCCCTGGCGGATCGCGTTGTCCCAGTGCTCCACGCGAAGGCGGACGCCGAGCGCCGCGTTCTCCGCGTTGGCCACGTCCCCGATCGCGTAGATGTGGTCGGACGCCCGCAGCTGGTCGTCCACGAGGACGCCGTTGTCCACCGCCAGCCCGGCAGCCGCCGCCAGCTCCACGTTCGGCACCGCACCCACACCCACCACGACCAGATCGGCCGGGAACACCTCGTCGCCGGCCCGGACGCCGGTCACGTGCGTGTCTCCCTCGATCGCCGACACGCTGACCCCGGTCAACAGCCGGACGCCGTTCCGCTCGTGCAACGCCGCGAAGTGCCGGCCCAGCCGCTCCCCCAGCGTCGCCCGCAGCGGCACCGGCCCGTACTCGAGGACGGTCACCGACGCCCCCGCCTTGCGCGCGGCCGCGGCGACCTCGAGCCCGATCCATCCCGCCCCGATCACGACCACCTTCGTCTCGGCGGTGAACGCCGCCCGCAGCGCCTCGCTGTCCTCGATGCGCCGCAGCGTGAACACCCCGGGGAGGTCGATCCCGGGCAGGTCGACCATCCGCGGACGCGCCCCGGTCGCCAGTACCAGGTCGCCGTACTCCAGCAGGGTCCCGGACGCGAGCCGCACCGTCCGCGCGTCCGGGTCGACGGCCACCGCCGGGTCGTCGAGCCGCAGCTCGACGTGGTGCTCGTCGTACCAGCCGGGCTCGTGCACGAACAGCTCCTCGACCGGCTGCTCGCCCTGGAGCACCCCCTTCGACAGCCCCGGCCGCTCGTACGGCGGACGGTTCTCGTCCCCCACGATCACCACGGGACGGTCGTCGCCGGCTTCGCGCAGGGTCGTCGCCACGTGCGCGGCGGCAAGGCCTGCGCCCACGATCACCACGGCGTTCGAGGTCATGCCGCCCTCCTCCGGTCGATGGCTGCCAGGAACTCGGCGCGGGTAGCCGGATCGTTGCGGACGGCACCGGTGAGCGCCACCGTCCGCGTCAACGCACCGGCCGCGCGGGCGCCGCGCAGGCTCATGCACGAGTGCTCGGCCTCGACGACCACTCCGACGCCGCGCGGTGCGAGCTCGCGGTCGAGCCAGTCCCCCACCTGCTTGGTGAGCCGCTCCTGCACCTGCGGACGCCGGGAGAACAGCTCGACGACGCGGGCGAACTTCGACAGGCCGAGGATGCGTTCGCCGGGCAGGTAACCGACGTGCGCGACACCGCTGAACGGCAGCAGGTGGTGCTCGCAGACCGAGTGGAACGCGATGTCGCACACCACCACCAGTTCGTCGTACCCCTCGTCGTTCGGGAACGTGGTCGGCTCGAACGCGCGCGCGGTGAGCAGCTCGGCGTAGGCGTGGGCCATCCGGCGGGGGCTGCGGACGGTGCCGAGTGTGTCGCAGGGGACGCCGAGGGCGCGCAGGAACGCGCGGGCGGCGTCCTCGGCGGCGTCCAGGTCGAGCAGTTCGGACGCAGGCGCGAGGACGAGGGCGAGTGGCGCGTCCAGGTCGTCCTGGAGGCTGTTCTCTAAAACAGACATGCTTGCACGTTAGAGACTGGCGGGGGTACCTTCAAGGGAGAACACCTGCGTACGGGGCGAGATGGACAGCACGCGCGACATCGAGGGCATCAGCGCCCTCGCCGATCCGCTGCGCCGCGACGTGTACCAGTACGTGATCGGGCAGCGGACGCCGGTGAGCCGCGACCAAGCCGCCACCGCGCTGGGGGTGCCCAAGCACCAGGCGAGCTTCCACCTCGACCGGCTCGAGCAGGCCGGGCTGCTGGCGGCGGAGTACGTCCGACTGACCGGACGGACGGGGCCGGGCGCCGGGCGTCCGGCGAAGGTGTACCGCCGCTGCCCCGAAGAGGTCGCGGTCTCGCTGCCCGCCCGGCAGTACGAACTGGCCGGGGAGATCCTTGCCGGCGCGGTGGACGAGGCCATGGCCGCCAACGCTCCGGTCCGCGAGACGCTCGGGGCGGTCGCGACGAGACGCGGCGTCGAGCTGGCCGCGTCGACGCCACCGGGAGCGAGCCCGATCGAGACCGCCACCTGCGCGGTGCGGACGCTGGGCTACGAACCGCGTCCGGTCGAGGATCGCGTGGTGATGGACAACTGCCCGTTCCACGCACTCACCAAGGACCACGCCGCGCTCGTCTGCGGCCTGAACCACGCCCTGCTCGGCGGCCTGTGCGACTCCCTCGGCGGGCTCACCGCCGTCCTCGAGCCCGGGCCGGACCGCTGCTGTGTCGTGATCGAGCCTGCTGACTGAATCCACAATCCCGGCGAGTCCACGTCGTGATCCCTCATCCGCGATCGCTCCACGACGTCCGATCCGGCCTTGCGCAGCCACCCAGCCGAGGAATCATGTCACGAAGCGAAACGAGCGTGCCACGGAGCGGGAGCAATGCCGGCGTGGGCGGAGTCACCGTCCACACCAAATGGATCGGATGAACGCCTCAGTCTCTCGGCTGGGCTCCCGTGAGCTGCTGGAAGTGCCGGTAGGCCGCGTTGGGCACGCGCGCGAGCCGGTTGTCGGGCCCCCTCACCAGATCGACGAGACCGAACTGGATCCGAAACTCGTCCAGCGGCCGGGTGTCGAAGCGGTACTCCCACTCGAACATGTCGAACATGGGGAACCAGAAGGAAGCGGCGAGCGGCACTCCTTCGGCGCGGAGGGCCGCCGCCGCGGAGGCTACGTCGTCGAGCCAGGCGATCTTCTCCTGCGGATCGGGAGTCGGCCGTGACGTCTCGGTGATGGCGAGCGGGAGCCCGTATCTCTCGTGGTAGTCGCGGACGTGCTGCACGAGTCCGTCGCGACCGGCCTCGACCGGACGTGTGCGACCGGTGGTGGGATCGAAGGTCTGCCGGGTGAAGCCCGGGTAGTAGTTGATCCCCATCACGTCGGGAACCACCGGATTGGCGGCGAACTCGTCCAGCTGGGCCTGGTTCGCCCCGTTCTTGACCAGGTAGCCGTGCAAGGGGTGGTCGGAGCCGACCCGGCCGAGGAGCAGGTCTGTCATGACGAAACGCCACTCGTCCAGGAACACCTTGGACCGTGATCCGTGGTCGCCGACCCACTGGTAGCCGGCCTCGACGTGCACGATCGTCGCACCAGGGTCCGCCGCGACGATCGCCGCCTGCGTCCGCCTCATTCCGTCCACCAGGATCATCGCCAGGCGGACGAACCCACTGTCGCCGGTGAGGTAGGGCGGCCAGGATCCCCGGTACCCACACCATTCGGCGTTCACCATCGGCTCGTTGAGCGGGGTGTAGTCACTGAACACGCCGCGATAGCGCGTGGCGACGGCGGACGCGTAGCGCGCGACCAGGTCGGGGTAGCGCGGATCGAGGAAGGAGTTCTCCAACCACAGCGGAGTGCCGTAGTGCATCAGGTCGACGATGCACCTCAGACCCAGCCGGTCCAACTCGGCCGCGACGTCGTCGACCCAACCGAACTCGAAGCGGCCGTCCGCCGGCTCGGTGAGGTACCAGGGGATCCCCCACCGGATCAGCTCCGCTCCGGAGTCGGCGGCGAGGGCGAGGTCCGTCCGCCAATTCTCGTAGTGCTGGGTGAGTTCGTAGAGGTCGAGCTTGCGGTGTCCGGGTCGCTCGTGCGGGATGAAGGTGTCCTCGATCCCGACGCCGTAGCGGAACCGGCCGTCCCGGAACCAGGCTGTGTTCACGCTCTCGTCCTCTCTCACTTCATTCCGGTGGTGGCGATCCCCGCCACGAACGACTTCTGGATGACCAGGAAGAAGATCACGACCGGCATCAACGCAAGCACCGAGCCGGCCATCAGCAGTCCGTACTCCACGACGTGCTGGCCCACGAACATCGACAGCCCGGCCGGGAGCGTGGCGCCTTCGATGTCCTTCGACATGATCAGCGGCCACAGCAGGTCGTTCCAGTTGTACTGGAAGTGGAACAGGCCCAGCGTCAGCAAGGCCGGCCTGGCCAACGGAGTGATGATGCGGCTGAAGATCCGCCACTCCGAGGCCCCGTCCACCCGGGCCGCTTCCTCGAGGTCGCGCGGGAGCGACAGGTAGAACTGCCTCATGAAGAAGATCCCGAAGGCGTTGGTCATCCGCGGGACGATCATGCCGGGGAGGGTGCCCGCGAGACCGATGCTGCCCAACAGGTCGTAGAGCGGGATCAGCGTGACCTGGAAGGGCACCATCAGCAGGATCATGATGAGGACGAAGACCACGTTCTTGCCGCGGAACTCCAGTCGGGCGAGCGCGTAGCCGGTCATGGAGTCGAACAGCAGCGAGAAGATGGTGACGCCGCCGGCGAAGACGATGGTGTTGCCGTAGAGGCGTGCGAACGGGATGGCGTCCCAGATGTCCGCGAAGTGCTGGAGGGTGAGCGACCGCGGGAACAGTGCCGGCGGGTACTGCACGACGTCGGCTTCGGGCTTGAACGCCGTGAACACCATCCAGATGATGGGAAGCAGGATGGCGAGGCCGAGGACGATTCCACCGACGCCGAGCAGGAGGCGGTGGACGAAGTCGGGCCGCGAACGGGTCGCCGTGATCGTGGAGGCCATCAGTAGGTCACCGCCCGCTTCCGGAAGTAGCCGAACTGAAGCATCGACAGGCCGAACACCAGGATCATCAGGACCCAGGAAACGGCCGACCCGTAGCCGAGCCGCAGGTCCTGGAAGCCGACACGATAGATGAGCATGACCAGGGTCTCGGTGGAGAAGAACGGTCCGCCGCGGGTCATCACATAGATCTGGTCGAAGACCTGGATGGTGGCGATGGCCGCCATGATCGAGACGAGCATCGTCTGGTTCGCCAGCAAGGGCCAGGTGATGTGCCGGAAACGGCTCCAGGCACTCGCGCCGTCGACGCGGGCGGCTTCGTACAGCTCGGTCGGAATGGACTGCAAGCCGGCGAGGTACATCACCATGTAGAACCCGACCGACTTCCACACCCCGACCAGCATCACCGCGGGCATTGCCAGCTGAGGATCGGTGAGCCAGCCCTGCTCCGTGACGAAGCCGACCTGGCCGAGCCAGTAGGTGACCAGGCCGATGTTCGCATCGAGCAGGAAGGACCATGCGAAGGAGATGATCGCCATGGACACGATGAAGGGCATGAAGATCGCGGTCCGGACGAACTCGCGTCCCACCATCGGTCGGTTGAGGAAGATGGCGAAGGCGAGCGCGAGGAGCACGGTGATCGGGGTGACCACCACGGCGTACACGGCGGTGTTGCCCAGGGCGTTCCAGACCTGTTCGTCCTGGACGAGCTCGACGTAGTTGTGGACGCCGACCCAGCGCGCGGCCTGGATCCGGTTGTACTCGGTGAACGACAGGTAGGCCGACTGCACCAGCGGCCAGACCATGAACACTCCGATGATCAGCAGTGACGGCGCCATGAAGAGCCAGGCCGTGCGTTCCCGCCGGGCCCGACCGATTCCTGGGCGTGGCCGTGACCGATGCGCTCGCGGTGGTGACGTGATGGTTGTCGGGGTCATGCTCACTCCTTCCGTGACGGAGGGCCGGCCGGGGCCGACCCTCCGTCTCCGAGCCTGGCCTCAGCCCTTGTCGATCTGCGCCTGCACGTCCTTGGCGGCCTTGGTGAAGACCTCCTCGACGGTGCCCTTCCCGTTGAGGACCTTCTGCAGCGCCGGGTAGAAGATGTCGTCGGTGATGGTGCCCGCGTTCGGCACTCCGGCGAGGTAGACCTGCGAGTTGTCGAGCAGCTCCTTGTTCCCGAACTCGGCCGAGAACTTGTTCTTCAGCTTGTCCGCCGCGATGTCGGTGCGCGTCGGCGGGAACCCTGAGCCGTCCGCCCAGATGACCTGGCTCTCCGCGGAGTTCCAGTAGCTGAAGAAGGTGTAGGCCGCCTTCTTCTGGGCATCGGTGATCTTGGCGTTGAGGGTCAGGGACACCACGTTCATGAGCGTGTCCTGACCGGTCGGGCCGGCGAACGGCCGAGCCAGCCCGAAGTCGATGCCGGCCTCGGTGAACCCGTTGGTCATCCAGGGCCCGACGATCTCCATCGCCGCCTTCCTGGTCTGGAAGAGCTTGTCGGCGTCGGCACCGGCGAGGCCGATCGGCGAGACCTTGTTGTCGCGCACCTGCCTGGTCCAGAAATCGAGGGCCGCCAGGGAGGCGGGGTCGGCGAGGTTTGCGGTCTTGGCGTCCGCCGAGACCACGCCGCCGCCGTTGTTCCACAGGAACGGTTGGTACATCGGCACCGTCTCGTGGTCGGCGAGCGCGATCGCGTACTGCTCCGGCTTGCCGTCGCCGTTCTTGTCGACGGTGAGCTTGCCGGCCATCGCGGTGAACTCGTCCCACGTGGTCGGAGGCTTGTCGGGGTCCAGGCCGGCCGCCTTGAACATGTCCTTGTTGTAGTAGAGCATCATCGGCGCGAGGTTGAACGGCACGCCGTAGTTGGTGCCGCCCACCTTGCTGGCATCGACCGCTGCAGCGGGAAGCACCGAGGTGTCCATGAAGGTGGTGCCGGCGAAGAAGTCGTCAGTGGGGGCCAGCGCCCCCTTCGAGGCGTACTGCGGCACGCGCGACGCGTCCATCGCGATGATCTGCGGCCCGTCGGCCGAGGTCACCGAGGTGAGCAGCTTCTGGTACAGCTGGTCCCACGGCATGATGTTGGGCTTGATCACGATGTCGGACTGTGACTTGTTGAACTCGTCGATGACCTTCTGGACGGCCGGCCCGTCGGGGCCGGTCATGCCGTGCCAGAACTGAAGGGTGACCGGCCCGCCGGCGCTCGCAGCTGTCTGCTGCGGCGCGCCCTGGCCGGCGCAGGCCGACATGCCCAGGGCGAGTGCCCCGACCACGGCGATCCTGGCCCATCGGGAAACTCTCACGATTGCCTCCTTGCGGTGAGAAACCACGTCTCGGTTGGTAGAATCCGGCTGAATCTTGCAAAGTGAGCAACAGTGTGCACCGCGTCTTGCATCGATGCAAGGTCTTGCCCCGACGACTTATGGAGGACCAGATGGCTGCGAACTTGAAGCAGGTCGCCGAACTGTCGGGCGTGTCGGTGCGAACGGTGTCCAACGTCGTCAACGGATTCCACTACGTGGCTCCCGAGACGCGCCAGCGCGTCCAGACCGCCATCGACGCCCTGGGCTACCGACCCAACGCCGCGGCCCGGTCCCTGCGCACCGGGCGCACCGGGCTGCTCGCCCTGGTGGTTCCCGCCCTGGACCAGCCCTATTTCGCCGAACTCGCCCGTGCCGTCGTGCGCCACGCCAACGCCGCCGGCTACACGGTGGTCCTGGACCAGACCGACGCCGACCGCGAGCGGGAGCTCGACCTGCTCTCCGGGCAGCCCGGACGCACCATGTTCGACGGGCTGATCCTGAACCCGCTGACGCTGACCTCCGCGGACATCCCCGCCAATCCGTCACGGCCGATCGTCCTCCTGGGCGAACGGGCGATCGCCACCTCCGCCGACCACGTGCACATTGACAACGTGGCTGCGGCGAGGACGGCGACCGAGCACCTCATCGCCGGCGGACGGCGACGGGTCGCCGTCATCGGCACTCAGGACACGCCTTCGGGCCAGTCGGCCCGGCTGCGCCTCCAGGGCGCCATGATCGCCCTCGCCGAGGCAGGGCTGACCGCCCATCCGGACCTGCTCCGCCCGGCCGACTCGTACACCCGGACGGCCGGGTACCGCGCCATGGAAGCCATCCTCGACGGTGGACGCGCTGTCGATGCGGTCTTCTGCTTCAACGACTCGATGGCGATCGGTGCCCTGCGCGCGCTGCGAGAGCACTCCGTGCGCGTTCCGGACGACGTCGCCGTGGTGGGTTTCGACGACATCGAGGAGGGCCAGTTCTCGGCGCCACCTCTCACCACCGTTCGCCCGGACAAGGACGCCATCGCACGAACGGCCGTCGAACGGCTCGTCGCCCGGATCGGCGGCGAGTCGGAGCCCGGCCAGGAGATCGAGGTGGGTTTCGATCTGGTGGTCCGGGAGTCCACCACCGGGCCTTGACCGGCATTGCCAACTTTGCGTCGTTGCAATACTCTCGCCGACATGATGACGTGGACACCCTCCACGAAGGAACGAGTGCCAACGATGTATGAGTTCGTCGACCACGCCGAGCGTGCGATCGCCGCCGTCCGTGACGGCGCCTACCCGCGACCGCAGCTCGTCCGGCCATCCTGGGTGGATCTCGACGGCGAGTGGGCGTTCGCCCATGACGATGACGACCGGGGGCTCGCCGAACACTGGGAGCGGACGGGTGCCTTCGAACGGCGCATCCGGGTCCCCTACCCACCGGAGGCCCCCGCTTCGGGCATCGGCGACACCGCACCCCACCCCGTCTGCTGGTACGCGCGCGTCCTCACCGACGCGGACCTGCGCGCTGCCGGCGCCGAGGGCAGGTACGTGCTGCACTTCGGCGCGGTCGACTACGAGGCCCGCGTGTGGGTGGACGGTGCATTCGTCGGTTCCCATCGCGGCGGACAGACCCCGTTCTCGTTCGACATCACCGACAACCTCGACGATTCTGCGAGCGACCATCGGCTCGTGGTTCGCTGTTTCGACGATCCCGTGGACGCCGAAACCGCCCGCGGCAAGCAGGACTGGCGGCCTGAGCCGCACGCGGTCTGGTACGAGCGGACCAGCGGGATCTGGCAGTCCGTCTGGCTGGAGGCCGTGCCCGCGCTCCACATCGAGGCGCTCGACTGGGCCTGCGATCTCCTCCGTGCCACGGCGACCGCGAGCATCCGGCTCTCGCGGCGCCCCTCGTCGCCGGTCGAGCTTCGGGTATCTCTCGACCACGGCGGGCGGCAACTCGCGTCCGCTTCCGTGGCCGGCGACTCGGATCGGCTCGAGGTCACGCTCGCCATCGCGACACAGCGGAACGGCCAGGAGTACGAGGACCTGCTGTGGTCTCCCGAGCACCCCGCCTTGATCGGCGCCTCCATCGTGCTCGAGGTCGACGGCCACGCCGTTGACGTGGTCACCTCCTACCTCGGACTCCGCTCGGTGGCGGCGGCCCATCGGCAGTTCCTGCTCAACGACCGTCCCTACCCGCTGCGCTCCGTCCTCTCCCAGGGGTACTGGCCCACGACCCAGCTGGCCGCCCCCTCGCCCGAGGCCCTGCGCGACGAGGCTCAGCTCATCAAGTCTCTAGGCTTCAACTCCGTCCGCGTCCACCAGAAAGCCGAGGATCCCCGCTTCCTCTTCTGGTGCGACTACCTCGGCCTCGCCGTCTGGTCCGAGAGCGGGGCTCCCTACGAGTACTCGACCCGGGCAGCCGCCCGATTGACCACCGAGTGGGCCGACATGATCGATCGTGACCGCTCCCACCCCTGCATCATCACCTGGGTCCCGCTGAACGAGTCCTGGGGCGTGCAGCACATCGCGCACGACCCAGCCCAGCAGGCTTTCGCGCGCTCGCTGGCCGACCTGACCCGCGCCCTCGACCCGACCCGGCCGGTGATCTCGAACGACGGATGGGAGCACACGACCTCGGACCTGGTCACGATCCACGACTACACGGACTCCCCCGAACAGATCCGCGACCGCTACGGGGACGGCGAGGCGCTGCGCGACACCCTCGACGGATTCGGGCCGGCCGGACGGCGGATGCGGGCGTCCGAGCCGGGATGGCCGGCTGACGCCCCGATCATCCTGAGCGAGTTCGGCGGCATCGCGTTCGTCACCCGTGACGGCGAGGCCTGGGGCTACTCCAGCGCGGACGACGCGGCCGCGTACGAGGCCCAGCTCTGCGAATTGGTGGGAGCCGTGCGCGCGTGCGTTCCGCTGGCCGGGTTCTGCTACACCCAGCTGACCGACACCCGGCAGGAGGCGAACGGCCTGTGCGACGAGCACCGGCAGCCGAAACTGCCGGTGCAGACGATCCGTCGCATCATCTCGCAGTGACGCCGCCGTGACCCGGGCCGACGCCCCGAGCGTGCTGCCTCAGTCGCGGATGTTGTTGGCGCGTCGCGCCTCGTACGAGTCGTACTTCGAGAGTGCGCACTCGTAGTGGTTCATGTCCTCGGAGGGGTTCGCCTCTTCGAAGATGACGATCCGGGTGTGCTCGGCGTTGGCCCACTTGTGGAACAACACCACATGAACCCCAGGGTCGACGAGGAAGTCGCCGGCAGCGAGGCTCGAGCGCAGGAGCGGGAAGGAGTAGGTTCGCGTGGCGAGTGCCGTCGTGTTGGGGCAGTTGAGGCCCGTAGGACCGAGCTTGAGAGCCATCGAGACAAAGCCGGAGCAGTCGCGGCGCCAGGAATAGGTACCGTCCGGCCCCGTCGCAGTTCCGGTCTGGCTGTACTGAATGTTTCGGTTGTACCAGTTCCATGCCCGGTCAATGACGGCCGAACGATGAATCGGGTCATTGGGAGCGGCCACCGCCCGTGGAAGGGGACCCAACACCAGCCCCGCCGCCCCGAGCAGTCCGCCAGCGCCTGCCGAGGCCAGCAACTCGCGCCGATTGATTCCCATGTTGAAACTCCCTTCTGGTGTCCGTGCCGCCCGAATTTCCAGTCGGTTGTGCCGGTCGAAAATCGAACGGTCGTGGGCGATGATTGCCCTTATTGGAGACGCTATCGGGAGTTGTTGTCGGTGTTGGTGCGAATGCTCAACAAATAAATTACCTATTCCTGGGTTCCCGGGTCCGGTAGCTGTTCTGAATCGACGTCTTCGACCCTCGACGCACGCAACACCTCCAGGTAGTGCGGGCTGTACATCAGTCCGAGGAGGTTGCCGAAGGGGTCGGCGACCACGGCTGTCACCCAGCCCTGATCGCCGCGCTCGGTGGCCGGTTCGAGCACGGTGGCACCCAGGGAGACCAGTCGTTCGACCGCTGCCGCCACGTCGTCCACGTGCCAGTACATGACGGCGCCCGCGGGGCCCGCCCGATCGAGACCCTGGGGTCGGTAGGCGCTGCTGATCAGGCCGAGTTCGTGCTGGTAGTCGCCGATCCGGAACTCGACATAGGCCGGGTCTTCCAGGGATGGGTGGGCGAAGTACGGGTCGATCCCCAGGACCCGGCGGTACCAGTCGGTGGCGGACGGGACGTCGTCGACGAAGAAGTTGATGGTCGTGAATCCGTATAACACGGCTGCTCCTTCCGGTAACGAGCGGAACGCCGAGGTCGGGCGTGACGTCCACGCTAGGCGGAGAAGTCGCCGTGGGGCAGGGCCAAACCCGGCCGTCATCGTGGGGTCCAAGTGACACACGAGTGGCCCGCGGTCGTTGGGTACTCGATGGGCGACGGCGCCTCGCGGCCAATCAGCGCCCGCGGGCGAACACGTCACGCAGGAACCGGCTGGCCGCGTCGAGCGCCGCGTCCGCCTGGGGGGTGACCGCGGTCATCTGGACGAAGCCATGTGGCATCCCGAGGTAGCGCGCCGCGACCACCTCGACGCCGGCGTCCGCCGCCAGGGCTGCGTACCCCTCCCCCTCGTCCCTGAGCACGTCACACTCGCAGGACACCAGGAACATCGGCGGCATCGAAGCATCCGGCGTTGCCAGCACCCGGTCGAACCCCACCGCTCCCGCGCCGCCCAGAACCCCGTAGTGCCCGAGGAACCACTCCATCTCGTCGCGTTCCAGACCGAAGCCGGCGGCGAAGTGCCAGTAGGAGGCCGAATCCATCGACGCCGATACGACGGGGTAGAAGAGCACCTGGGCGACAAGACCGAGCTCGCGCGAGGCAGACGCGACGGCCGCTGCGGCGGCGAGGGTGGCCCCGGCCGAATCCCCGGCGACCGCGATCCGTCCGGCGTCGAGGCTGAGGTCGCCGGCATGGCGGACGAGCCAGTCGACGCTGTCGACGGCGTCCTGGTGGGCCGCGGGCCACGGGTGCTCCGGGGCCAGCCGGTAGCCGATCGACACCACGAGGGCATCGGTGCGGACGGCCAGGTCGGAGCAGATCTGATCGGCCGAGTCCAAGTCGCAGAGCACGAAGCCGCCACCGTGGTACCAGACCAGGGCGGGCAGGACGCCGGCGGGCGCCGGCGGGCGGTACAGGCGTGCGGCGAGCGCGCGGCCCGGAAGATCGAGCGTCAGGTCCACCGTCTCGACGTTCCGGTCCACCCGGCGTGTGCCGAGGTCCTGTCCCCGGGCGGACGCGGCTCGCGCCGCCTCCGGCTGGAGGGCAGCGAGCCCAAGGGCTCCAGCCTCAGCGCACGCCGCGAGGTGCCGAACGATCTCCGGCGTCAGTCGCGCCGTCACGCCTTCACCGCCCCCTGGGTGAGGCCCGTGTTCCAGAAACGCTGGAGCAGCAGGAAGCCGGCGATGACTGGTACGACGGCGATCAGCGCGCCGACGAGAACGCTGGTCGCGAGCGTCGGGTCCTGGATGAACTGACCGCTCCAGTTGTAGAGCCCGAGCGTCACCGGGTAGAGGTCGGAGCTGTTGAGCATGATGAGCGGAAGCATGAAGTTGTTCCAGATCAACACGAACTGGAACAGGAAGATCGTGACCAGGCCGGGTCCCATCATCGGCAGGCCGATCAGGACGAACGTCCGGACGCCGCCCGCACCGTCCACGGAGGCGGCCTCGACGACCTCGTCCGGGACGGCTGCATCGATCGACACCCTTGCCAGGTACACGGCCAGCGGGCTGACCACGCTGGGCAGCAGCACCGACCAGTAGGTGTTCGTCAGGCCGACCCGGCTGAACATCAGGAACAGCGGCAGGGCGAGGGCTGCCGGCGGAATCAGGACGCCGGCCAGGATCACGTTGAACAGTGCGTCGCGTCCGGGGAAGCGGTACTTGCTCAACGCGTACCCGACAGCTGCGGCGAGGACGGTGCCGATGGCGGCCCCGATGCCGGCGTACAACATGCTGTTGACCAGCCACCGGCCGAACACTCCCGAGTCCCGGGCGAGGAGGTCCGCCACGTTGCTGAGGAAGTGATCGGAGATCGAGAACAGGCCGGAGTCCTGCACCAGCTCCCCCTGCGTCTTGGTCGCCGAGACCGCCAGCCACCACAAGGGCAACACGAAGTAGGCGCACATCAGAACCAGAACGGTCGCGTTGGCCGGTTGGGCCCTGCGGAAGGTGGTCATGGCTTCGGGCTCCTTGTTGCCGCCCGCAGCAGCGCGAACGAGAAGACCGCGGTGACCACCGCGAGGAGCGTCGAGACCGCCGCAGAGTAGCTGTACCGGTTGGCCGCGGCTTCGCTGTAGGCGAGCATGTTCGGCGTCCAGACGCTCGAGATCTCGTTGGACAGGGTTCGCAGCGCCACGGGTTCGGTGAACAACTGCAGCGTCCCGATCAGGTTGAAGACCACGCTCAGGACGATCGAGGGACGCAGCAGCGGCAACTTGATCGACCAGGCGATTCGGAGCGTGGTCGCCCCATCGATGCGCGCGCTCTCCAGCATTCCCGGGTCGATGGACGCCAGGCCGGAGGCGAAGATCAGGACGTTGAACCCGACGTAGGTCCACAGTGCGATGTTGCCCACCTGCCACACCACCGGCCAGGACAGTGGATCGACGTCCCAGCCGATCACCGCGGCGGCACCCACGAACGGGCTTGTCGTAGGCGCATACAGGAAGCCCCAGATCGTCGCGCCGATCACGGCGGGCACCGCGTAGGGGGCAAAGACCGCCGCCCGGGCCAGCTTCGCGCCGATACGGTTCGGCCGGGCGTCGATGACCAGGGCGATCACGAGGCCGAGCAGCACGGTGAGGGTGGATGGCCCGATCGCGTACAGGCCGACGTTGATCAGGCTCTGCTGGAAGGCGGGGTCCGCCAGCACCTGCGCGTAGTTGCCGAGGCCGACGAAGACGTCCTCCGCAGGTCGATAGGCACCGCTCCGACGCAGGGCGAACAGACTCTGCCACAACGCATAGGCGATCGGCGCGACGTAGAACAGGGCGAACATGCCCAGAAAGGGCACGGTGAGCACGACGACCGTGCGCAGGTCGGCCCGTGTCCGGCGACTCCTTCGTGGCGCGCCGGGGGCATCGCCGCGAAGGCGGCGGGGGCCGGGATCACTGGCGGAGCCGACCGCGGTGGTCGGCTCCGCCAGGGATGAGGTGTGGTGTGGCATCAGGTCACTGGCTTACCGTGAAGCCGTCCTTCTGCATGGATGACACCACGGTCGTCTGCGCCTCGTCCAGGGCCGCCGACAACGAAGACTTCGCCGTCTTGGCGTTGGTGAACGCGTCCGTGACCGCCTTGTAGGTGTCGGTCATGGACGGACCCCACGTGAAGTCGGGCGTCACTTCGGACGCCGACCGGAAGACGTCGAAGATCAACTGGCCGCCGAAGAACGGATCCGGCTGGGTGAACAGCGGGTCGGCCAGGAGGGTGTTGGTGGTCGGGTAGATGCCGATCGCCTTGTTGAGGATCTTCAACGCGTCGGGGCTGGTCGCCATCCACAAGGCGAACTGTGCAGCTTCGCAGGGGTGCTTGGAGGTCTTGAACACCGAGAGCCCGCCACCGCCCCACGTGGCAGACACCTGCTCACCCTCCGCCCAGGTGGGCAGCGGAGCGACGGCCCACTTGCCCGAGGTGTCGGCGGCGGAGCCCTTGATCACACCGGCGCCCCAGACCGCTGTGGGCCAGGCCCAGATCTTGCCCTTGGCCAGCGCCGAGCTCCACGCCGGGGAGAAGGTCGCCAGGTCGGAGGCCGTCCCGGCGTCCAACATGCGCTGCCACAGGTCCGCCGTGGCCTTGCTGGCACTGTCGTTGACGCTGACCTTCCAGCCGTCGCCCTGCGTGGCGAACCACTGCGCCTTGTTCTGCGAGGCGAGCCCGGCGAACCAGTTGGCGTTGCCGTAACCGTCGAAGTTCGCCAGTACCGCCGACGGGTCGGCCTGGTGGACCTTGGCAGCGGCCGCCTCGAACTCCGTCCAGGTGGTCGGCACGTCAATGCCGTGCTTGGTGAACAGGTCCTTGCGGTAGATCAGTGCCATCGGCCCGCCGCCGATGGGCACGGAGAACATGGCGCCGTCCGTCCCAAGTGAGACCGCCTTCTTCACCGGCGCCACGAAGTCGGACTTCTGTGCGTCCGTGAAGGAACCCGACACGTCGGCGAGGTAGTCCTGGCTGCCGAACGCGGCGATGTTGTCGAACTCGAGGAAGCCGATGTCGGGTGCGGTGCCCGCCTTCACGGCGTTGAACATCTTCTGGTACCCCCCGGCGTTGCCGACCGGGATGTCGCTGTAGGTGACCTGGATGTCGGGATGACTGCTGTTCCACAGCTTCGCTGCGTCGGCGTAGCCGGCTCCCCACGACCAGTAGCTCAACTCCACCGGGGTGGACGAGGGCGAGCAGCCGCCCGCCGTCGCCGACTCCGACGCCAGCGACGTGGCGGACGGGGCCTGGGCCGAAGAACAACTGGCCAGCATCGCTGCCAGCCCCACAGCTACGAACGATGCCGCAACGCGCCGCGTGCCTCGACGGTGTGACCTCACTGTCATCCGAACACCTTCCCTCGGGTGGATACGTATCCACTTGTTGGGAGCAATCTACGACCGTTCCACGCCTCGATCAAGCGAATTCATGCTGCAATCGCTTCCAATCGCTCTGCTAGTCTGTGGCCATGGCGAGGACGGAGCGGGAGGGCACGAGCCGCGGATTCGTCAGCCTCGCCGACGTCGCCCGGTTGGCAGGGGCCTCCCACTCCGCGGCGTCCAGGGCCGTCAACGGCCGCGTCGGCGTCCGGCCCGACGTCCGCGAGGCGGTGCTCGCTGCCGCCAAGGAGCTGGGTTACACCCCGAATCACAACGCACGCAACCTCGTGATGAAGCGGACCGGCCTGGTGGCCCTGGTGTTCTACGACCCTGACCTCGTGGTGGGGACGACGCTGTTCTCCGATCTCGTGGCCAACGTGGTGGCCCGCCTCGACGACGCCGACTACCGGCCGGCCTTGATCCTTCCCGGCGAGCGCCGACTGGAACAGCTCGCCGCGACGATCGGCCCCGAGACCTACGACGGCGCATTGCTGATCGGCGGCCGCTCAGGCGATCCGTTGCTCAAGAGCCTCGTCCGCAGGAAACTCCCGACCGTGGTACTCGGCCGCCCCCTCGACGGGACAGAGGTGTCGTACGTCGACCTGGAGAACGTCTCGGCGTCACGGATGGCCACCAAGCACCTGCTCGATCGGGGCCGACGCCGGCTCATTCACATCGCGGGCCCCCACCAGGCCGCCTGGGGCGGCGACCGTGCGGCCGGCTTCGCCGCGGAGATCGCCGAGCACCCCGGTGCGACCGGACACGTCCGGGAATGCGTCTTCTCCGCCGCTGGTGGCTACGAGGGGGCGAGGGACGCCCTCGAACAGTGGCCGGAATCCGACGGCCTGATCGTGGCCTCGGAGGCCCTGCTGTCGGGCGTCCTGCGCGCAGTCGCCGAATCCGGCCGATCCATCCCCGCCGACCTCGCGCTGGTCTCGTTCGACGACGGACCCCGGCTGGCCTTCGCGAACCCCCCGATCACGTCAGTGCGCCAGCCACTCGCGGAGATGGGCCAGGCCATGGCACGCGTCCTGCTCGACACGATCGACAACCGCAGCGCCCGGCACACCCTGCACTACCCCGGCGAACTCGTCATCAGAGCCAGCAGCTGATGGGTGACCGCGGGTACCACCAGCGGTTCTGCGTCCCCCGACTTGTCAGAATCTGGGGACGCTCTAGCGTCCCCAGATTCTGACAAGTCGGGGGTCTCCGCGTCAGTCACCCAGCGGCCAGACCTCGATCACGCCATGGGCGACAGCGCAGGGGCTGGGGCTCACCATCGCGACCGCGTCCTCCAGGCTGTCCGCCTCGATCACCGCGAAGCCTGCGAGCGGCAGGTCTGAGGACAGGTAAGGCCCGCTCGTGACCCGGACGCCGGCGGCTTCTGGGTTACGCACCTGGACGGGCTCCCCGGCGACGCCGATCACGGCGCCGGCGCGCAGTAGGTCCTTGTCGTGGGCGTGTGCGGCGTTCCGCACGGGTTCCGGGGTGCGGTCGTGGCCGGCCCGGTCGCCGTAGCCGATCGTCACAAAGGTGGCCATGGTGTCTCCAATCTCGTTCGGGAAAGAACCCACGCTAGGTCGCCCACCGCTTCATCGACAGGTCCATGCAAGACCCCTCCCAGCAGTCCATCGGTGCCAAGATCACCGACATCATCCGCGCGGGGCAAGGAGTGAGCGAGCATCGATGCGGGCCAGCTTGTTGAGCTGGAACGTGGTCGGCGTGCCGCCGATCTCAACCCGGACGACGAGAGGCAGGGCCTCGGCGAAGGTGTCGAGGGCCGGTATCCAGCGACGCCCAGGGCTGACCAGGATGAGCAGGCCGTCGTGGTTGCCCATGGGCGCGAACTCGGGACCTGCGGACCCGAGTGGCCCAATGGCGAGTTGTTCGCTGACGACGCGGGTCGCTTCGGGCACGTCGACGGCGATGCCCACCTCGCTGATCGACAGCAGCGCAGGTACCGAGGATCGCGCGCGAGGGCGTTCCCGGCGGGCGATCAGCTCGAGCACCATCCGGTCTGGCCCAGTGAAATAGACAGAGCGCGAGTTCCAGCCCGGCGGGCCTTCGAACTCGGTCCGGCCGTCCGCATCCGAAAGCAACGGCATCCTGCCCACCAGCCAGTCGCGATGTTCGTCGAACTGGTCGGGTGGGATGTCGAACGCAAGGTGGTGCACGCCTTCGGAGGGCTGGCCGGGCAGGAGCACCAGCCGGCTCGCGCCGATGGCTACCTCGACCCGGTCCCCTTCCCAGTTCGTTGGTCGTTCCAACGCCTCGGCGAAGAAGCCGGCGGCAGCCCGTTGATCGGCGACAGTCAACTCGACCTCGGTGATGAACACCTGTGAAGTCAAGCTCCCGTGGTCGACGGGAACAAGGAGCCCACGCACATGTGCCACTCCGCGGGCGAGGCGACTGCGCGACCGTGATTGCAGCTGCTCAAGCCACCGCGCGTTTCGTGGCGATCACCACTCCGTTCGCCCCCGGCGCTTCGAACCAGACGGTCCGGATGTCGCTGAAGCCGATGTCGTGCAACCACCTTGTGTACTCGGCCGGCGTGTAGTTGCGGCCTTCGGTCTCGATGAGCATGTTGAGGCTCATCAACGCTGCGGGCGCGGGCCCGGTTCGCTCGTCGTTGACGAGCAGTTCGGCGATGATCACCCGCCCGCCGTCCGGGAGCGCGTCCCAGCACTTCGCGAGGATCTCTCGGCCGCGCTCCTCGGCCCAGTCGTGCAGGATCATGGACAGCAGAATGGTGTCGTGGCCCCCGGGCAGCCGTTCGTCGAGGAAGAAGTCCCCCGGCACCGCCACGATGCGCTCCGACAGGCCCGCCTGCGCGACCTTGCCCGTCGCGATCGGGGTGATCGCCGGTAGGTCGAAGACGGTGGCGGTCATCCTCGGATGGAGCCGACACAACTCAGTATCGAACGCGCCCGATCCTCCGCCCGCGTCGAGCAGCCTGTCAGTGTCGCCGAGGTCGACGGCGTCAGCCAGGGAACGAGCCGTCAGCGTCGAGATCGAGTGCATCGCCTCCCAGAACACCGAGAGCAACTCGGGGTCTTCGCCGGCGAAGAGCGACTCCTGCCGGTCCGGGTCCCAGGTGGTGGGGCGGTTCGTGCGGATCGCCTCGGTCAGCTTGTCCCATCCCGGATACAGGCGCTGGTCGAGCATCTGCACCCACCCCCCGAAGTAGGTGTCCTTGCCGCGGACCAGGAACGCCTCCGCGACGGGGCTGTTGACATAGTGGCCGTCGCGCTTGGAGAGCAGGCCCAGCGCTGCCGCGCCGGTCAGCAGCATCTCCGCCGGCCGTGTGGCGATGTGGAGGTGTTCGGCAAGCTCCTCGCTCGTTGTGCCCGGGCTTCCGGACAGCCAGGAGAACAGGTCGAGCTCGTGGGCTGCGGCGAGCGTCTTGAACGCCCAGAAGCCGGTTGACAACTGCATCAGCGGCAAAGGCGACAGGGCCTGCGCCGTGTCGTTCGGGACGGTCGTCCCGGCCTGGTTCTGCAGTACTTTCGCGGTCATGGTGTGCCTTCTGTGTGAGTCCTGGTGGGGCGTCGCCGGCCCGCTCGGGCCGCCGAGGATTGCTGTCGTCAGAGGGGCGGTACGGGGTGGTTGCTCCGGATCAGGTCGTGTGGGTCGTAAGCGGCCTTGACCTCGCGCAGCCGCGCCCACGTCGCCGCATCGAAGAAGGAGCTGACGTCGCTCGGCTGCTCGGCGAAGTTGAGGTACATGCCCTCTGGACGCCATGGCGACACCGCTTCGAGGAGGGCAGACACCGCCGCGCGAACCGGCGGGACGGCCGGCGGCACGGGCGTCACCCCGATGGCGAAGCCCAGGAACGCTCCGGGCAGGCCGTCGATCGCGCCGTCACCCCCACCCGGGGTGAGGGCACCGCCCAGGTGGCGCAGGTCCACGGTGAGGAGCGGCGAGTCCACCCCCGGCCCGGCCACGGAGAGGACCGCCTCGATGGCCCCGGCGTCCAGCTCGGCCTGGAGCCAACCGTCCGCATGGATCGGTACCGGAGCCGGCGGGTCCATGTTGAGTTGGTCGAGCTGTTCCACCGGGATCATCGCCATCGTGTCATCGGCGGGTCCGAGAGCCCGCAGCGGGGCCAGCAGGTCGTCGGCGGCGATCGGGTCGAGCGTGGTGGCTACCTCGACCACGGAGAAGGCCTTGCCAGACAGCTCGGGTGGCAGTTCCGGGATCTCGGGGAAGCGGATGAGCCGGCCGAGCGACGTCACCTCGTCGGGCACCGTGCCCGTCCAGCGCGCCCACGCATTCATGACCTCGCGGGCACGTTCGAGCGGGAAGAACAGCGCACCCGCGTACACCTCTCTGATCGGGAACAGGGCGAACTCGATCGCGGTGACCACGGCGAAGCTGCCGCCACCGCCGCGTAGTGCCCAGAAGAGATCGGGATGATGCTCGGCTTCCACCCCGCGCACCTCGGCGTCGGCCGTGACGACCTCGAACGCGCGGACGTGGTTGAGCGCCAGCCCGTGGGAGCGGGCCAGCCAGCTCACCCCGCCGCCGAGGGTGTAGCCCGCGACGCCGACATCCCCGGACGAACCGGCCAGGGCGGCCAGCCCGTGTTCGGCCGCCGCCGACGTGACGTCGGCCCACTGGGCCCCGCCCTCTACCAGCGCGACCCGTCTGGACGGATCGATCCTGACCCCTCGTAGTTCCGACAGCCGCAGCAGGATGGTGCCGGTGAGGTCGCCCATCGGCGAGGCGTTGTGGCCGGTCGACTGCGCGGCAACCCGGAGCCCGGCTGCTCCGCCCACGCGTAGGACCGTCTGGACGTCGCGGACAGACGCGGCGGTGACGACCGCTACCGGTTGCTGGTCGACAGCGAGGTTCCAGGCCTGTCGGGCCTCGTCCCACCCCGGATCTCCGGGACCGGTCAGGTTCCCTTCGAGATCTCTGGCGAGAACCTGGATGGCGTCGTGGATCGACATCGGTTGTGCTCCTTCTGTGTCGGGACTGTCGCGTCCTGTGTCGGGGCTGTCGCGTCGCCCGGGAGCGCCGCGAGGCAACGGAACAAGACCTCGCAAGAGACGTCCGGAGCCCCGAATTCCTTGGCCCTCCGGCTGAAAACCCGGTCATCGATGCCGGCTTGTGAGGGCCCGTCCCAGGTCGGGAACGGCCCACGCTAGGCCGACGATGGCCTGCCCGACAGGTCCATTTCGCACCTTTCCCACCACTCCAATCGCCGCCGATCGGGTAGGACTGTTCCATGGAACTGTTCATCGATCCGGCCGACGAGCGAGGGCTCACCGTGCAGCTGTACGACCAGGTGCGCGAGGCGATCCTGGCCGGCCGGATCGGTCCGGGTGACCGGCTGGACTCCACCAGGCGAGTCGCTGCCGGCCTGCGGATCGCGCGCTCGACCGTGGCCGAGGCGTACTACCGGCTCGGTGCGGAGGGCTACATCGTCGGACGGGCCGGTGGCGGCAGTGTGGTCGGCCCGGTACCGGCCGTCGCTCCGGACGGGCCCCGGCGCACCAGCGCTCGCCTGCCACCGGTACCGGCGGTGGGCGCGATCCGTCCCTACGGGCAGCAGCAGGGGCAGACGGCCCGGTACGACTTCCGGCCCGGCTCCCTGGACCCGGCGCTGTTCCCCACTGCCGACTGGCGGCGTTGCATGCTGCCCGCGCTCGATCACCCGGCCGGCTCCTACGGCGATCCGGCGGGCAGCCCGGCCCTGCGGGAAGAGCTCGCCCACTGGGTGGCGCGATCCCGCGGCGTCCTGGCGACCGCCGAAGAGGTGTTCGTCACCGCCGGGGCCGGCCACGCCGTCGATCTGATCGCGCGGGCGCTTGTCCCGCCCGGGTCGGTAGTGGCTGTGGAGGAACCCGGCTACCCGCCGGTGGTCGAGTTGCTCCACAGCCACGGGTTCACCGTCATCGGAGTGCCGGTGGACGCCGAAGGGATCGTCGTGGACGCGATCCCCTCGCAGGCCCGGCTGGTCTATGTCACGCCGTCACACCAGTACCCGCTCGGTATGCCGATGTCGCGACGCCGTCGCCTGGAACTGCTCGCCTGGGCCAACCGCGCCGCCTGCCCGATCGTCGAGGACGACTACGACAGCGAGTTCCGCCACACCGCACGTCCGCTGGAGCCACTCCAGCGTCTCGACGCCGAGGGCTGGGTGCTCTACGTCGGCACCTTCAGCAAGTCCTTGTCGCCGGCCCTCCGGTTGGGCTTCCTCGTGGCCCCACTCACCGTCATCCCCGCGCTGCGTGCGTTGCGGCAGGTGATCGACTGGAACCCGCCGCAGGCGACCCAGTCGGCGCTGGCCGCGATGATCCGCGACGGCCACCTCGACCGGCACCTGCGCCGCTGCCGAGGCGTGTACGCCCGACGACGCCGACTCCTCTGGGACGGGCTGGGAGCCACGCTGCCGGCTGGCTACACCAGACTTCCCGCTGTCGCCGGCCTGCACATCGCCGTCGTCGCGCCCGGGTTGGGTGGCGAACCTCTCGCCCACACGGACGTCCGCTACAGCGAACTGGGCCGCTGCTACGCGGCCGAGCCGGTCCGGGACGGGTTCCTGCTCGGCTTTGCCGGCATTCCAACGGCCCTGCTGCCGGAGGCGATCAAGGCCTTCAGTGGCCTCCTCCGGCACTCCGCCCCGGAGTTACGCGGACAACGATGACTCCGAGTTTGGACTGGTGAAAACCCGCCTTCTTGGCCCTGTCGAGCAGGACAATCGCCACCTAGCGTCGGGGCATGGGAATCGTGATCTTCGACATCAGCACCTCTCTGGACGGCTACATCACCGCCGCCCACCAGACCGCGGAGGTCCCGATGGGGCCAGGCGGCGACGCCGTCCACGACTGGGCGTTCGGCAGCGACGAGGCCAACGCCACCTACCTGCAAACGGCCGGGGCGAGCACCGGAGCGGTGATCTGCGGACGCACCACGTACGACACCTCGCTGCCCTGGTGGGAGGCGAACGGGCCCACCGGAGAGCAACGCAAACCCGTGATCGTCCTCACCCACCGCGCGCCGGCAGATGCACCGTCCGGCGGCGTCTACACCTTCGTCACCGGCGGTCTCCAGGCAGCCCTCGATGCCGCGCGCGAGGCCGCCGGCGACGCTGACGTCACGATCATGGGCGGCGCCGACATCGGCCGCCAGTTCCTCACCGCCGGGGTGGTCGACGAACTCTCGCTCCACGTCGCTCCGCTGCTCTTCGGCGGCGGCACGCGCCTCTTCGGCGACCTGACCGACCATGTGAAGCTCACGCTCGTCGACTGCCTTCCGACCCCCACCGCCATCCATCTGCGCTACCGAACGTGAAGCCGGAGCCCGCACGGGCCAGCCTCTGCTAGCCTCCCAGAAAAGGTTCTCTGACGTCGAGGCCGAGAGGAAGTGCTGGAGTGCCTCCACCCAACGGCGCAGCGGGTCCGCACGGTTCGACGGCGCAGGAAGGACCGGGCGGACGCACGCTCGACCGGTTCGGCATCAGGAAGCTCCACGACTCGGTGGGCAAGGAGTGGTTCAGCGCCTGGGACGCCGGGCGCGCCCGCACCTACATCGACGCCGGCGACCAGTCCGTCGATCCCGAACTCGCCCTCGCGAACGGTGACCACACCGTGCGGATCTTCGGCGCCGACGGCCCTCGCGCCGGCCAACTCATGATGTTCGGCGCCTTCCCCCGCATCTACGTGCGCAAGAACGAGTCGTTCGCCATCCCGCCGGAGATCGCCCCGAACGATCGGTGGAACAACGTGGAGGTCACGTTCTACGCCTACAGCACCGGGGACTCCGGCGTCCCGTGGGCCGGCCTCGAGGCGGTCGTGAAGACGAACCACTGGCCTGACAGCTGGCAGTGCACGACCGCGGGCTACGGGGCGCGGATGCTGTTCGACGGACGCATCGACTTCGAGAAGGAGCTGTACCACTCCCCCAATACCAACTTCCAGGCCGGCGCCATCTCCCGTCACTGGACGGCGGCCGACGCCAGCTTGGCCGGCGAGTTGCCGCTGAACCGCTGGATCGGGTTCAAGTTCGTCGCCCGCAACATCGACGCGGGCAACGACGGAGACTGGCGAAGCGACACGAGAGTGCGGCTGGAGTTGTACAAGGACATGTCGATCGGGGACGTTGTCAGCCCGGCACCGCCGGCGAACGGCGGCAACTGGGAGCTGGTCACGGCGTACACCGACGACGGCGACCTCAGCGCTGGCGTCCCGTGCGCCCACACCTGTTCCCCCGACGACGACCCCTACGGCCCCGCCGGCAGAGCGCTGACCTGGCCCAATTACTCGATCTACCTGCGCACCGACGGGCTCACGCCAGACATCCCGCAGTACTACACCTGGTTCAGCGTCCGCGAAGTGGCGCCCGTTCGGGATGGGGCGGACGCCGCCGCCGCGGAATCCAGGACGGCCGTCAGGCGCGCGAGCGCGACCGGTAGCGGCGGAATCGACGGGTACCACGCCCGCTCCCACTCCAACGACAGCCACCCGTCGTAGCCAACGTCGTCGAGCAGGCCGAGAACCCGCCGGATCGGGATCGCTCCGGCGCCGGGTAGGACGGGCGTCAGGTCCGACGGCGAGGAGACATCCTTCAGCTGGACATGGCGCAGCCACGGCCCGAGCGCCGTAAGCGTCTCCTGCGGCTCCTCACCATTCCGCCACGGGTTCACCACGTCCCAGATCGCACCCACCTGCGCGGAGCCGACCTCTCCCAGGATGTCGGCGACCGCGGCGCCGGTGGGGAAGGCGTCGTGGGTCTCGAGCAGGATCGTCACATCGGTGCCGTCGATCGCCGCCGCGGCCGTCCTGAGCCGGGCGATCGCGAGGTCACGCGCGTCGGGCCCTCCGTCCGCTGAGCCGAACACCCGCACGTACGGTGCGCCGAGCTCGCGCGCGGCAACCACCTGCCACCGGAGAGCCGGGAGTGGATCGACGCGCCCGCCGACCTCGGCGTAGCCGGCCAGGCAAGCCACCGCGAGCCCGGCCGATGCCAGCCGCGACCGCACCCCGTGCAAGGTCGCGCGGTCGCAGTCAGGGAAGACCGGCTCTCCCGCGCAGCAGCGCAATTCGACCGCCCCGGCCGAGGCGTCCCGGGCGATGTCGATGATCCGCTCGACCGGATCTCCCGGGCAGCCAAGGGTGCTGAAGGCGAGTCGTCGCCCTTCGTCCACGATGAGGCCCCACTCTCAGAAAAGCTTTGCTGAACGGTAGCACCTCGACTTCTACGGCGGAAGTGCCCACCCGTGGTCCGCCATCGCTAGGATCCGACGCACACAGAAACGCAATTCTGAGGGGAGGGCGGACGTCGTGGTCCACGCCTCATGGTCGTGAATCTGAAGGAAGTGGCCCGCCACGCACAGGTGTCGGTTGCGACCGCCTCGCGCGTGCTCTCGGGAAGCGATTACCCGGTCAACGACGACATGCGCCGCCGCGTCGAAGCCTCCGCGAACGAGCTCGGGTACGTCCCCAACGCCCAGGCGCAGGGCCTCCTGTGGGGCAACCCGCGGGCGGTCGGCCTGGTTGTGGGGGACGTCGGAGACCCGTACTTCTCCGGGATGGTCGAGGGGCTCCAGGCACTCGCGACCGAACTCCAGTACCTGGTCACCGTCGTCAACACCCGCCGCTCGCTGCGGCACGAACTGGACGCGTTCCGCACCCTCCGCGCCCACCGGGTCGGGATCGCCATCCTTGCCGGATCGGGGCTCGTGCGGCCCGAGTATCCAGAGGCCATGACGGTCGCGCTCCAGGCCGCGAAGGACGCCGGTGAGGCCGTGGTCACCGTGGGGCGGCACACCCTCGGTGTCGAGGTGTCGACGGTCGAGGTCGACAACGTCGAGGCCGGACGCCTCCTCGGCCGGCACCTGCGCGACCTCGGGCACGCCGATGTCGGGGTGCTCGCCGGGTCGATGGACCTCACCTCCACCGTCGACCGGGTGAAGGGCCTGCGCGAGGTGCTCGGCGAAGGTCTGGTCGTCCGCGAGATCGAAGCGACGCGCGACGGCGGGTGGAACGCAGCCGGCCCCCTGCTCGTGGAACACCCGGGCCTGACCGCTCTCGTCGGCACTGCCGACCAGATGGCCATCGGGGCCTCGGCCTGGTTGCGGGCCGACGGCAGGCGGGTCCCCGACGAGATCTCGGTGGCCGGCTGCAACGACATCTGGGTGTCACGAGACCTGGTCCCGTCACTCACCACCGTCCACCTCCCGTTGCAGGAGATGGGGGCCGCCGCCCTGCGTCTCGGCATCGCCGCAAGGGACGGCCAGATCGGCCACGAACACCTCCAGGTCGAGCTGGTGGTCCGTGAATCCACCGGGCCGGCGGCCCCGTCCCGGCAGTAGCCGAGAACCTCCGGAACCTCGTCAAGACCAAGTGCTTGACACCTCGGCAGGTCGGTGCGTACCTTTCAGAAAAGCATTACTGAGCGGTGCGGCGATGGTGCCGGACCGCCGGAACAACACCCACAGACCCTCTGGAAGGCGAGGACGTGAGAGCGAAAACAAGGATGCTGACGGCGCTGATTGCGGGTGCCGTGACGGCCAGTCTGGTCGGGTGTGGTTCGCCCAGTACCGGCAATGACGGCGGCGCGGTCACCCTGCGGTGGGCGACCTACAGCCAGGAGCGGCTCGACTTCTTCAAGGAGGCCGCGGCGGAGTTCCACAAGGAGTACCCCTCGATCACGGTGGTCCCCGAGACCATGGCCGAGGACGACTACAAGCAGTCGCTCCCCCTGAGCTTCCGGTCCAAGAACTCGCCGGACATCTTCGTGTACACCTTCCCGACCGCCGGCGACTACTTCGAACTCAGCGACGTGCTGGGCAACTCGTGGGCGCAGCCCCTCGACGACAGCGTGCTGCCGAAGGACTTCCGCTCGAGGTTCCCCGGAACCTCAGACCTGGCCGAACCCACCTACAGCCGTGAGGGCAAGATCTACACCGTCCCCCGGCCGCCCTCCACCGGCGCTGCCGGCTACGGCTACATGTACTACAACCGCGACGTGGTGAAGGCAGCCGGCCTGACCGAATCCATCCCGCAAAGCTGGGACGAGTTCACCGCGGCGTGCAAGTCGATCGAAGAAGCCGGCGCCAAGTGCCTCGCCGTGCCCACGCAGGGCCCCGAGGAGATCGACCGGCTGCTGACGACCTTCGTGTCGGTGAACATGTTGGGCTACCGCCCCGGCGGACCGTCGATGAAGACCGGCGACTTCACCCAGATCACCGACCCCGAGTTCGTCGAGGCGCTGCAGTACCTGCGCTCGCTCTACGAGAGCAAGTACGTCGTCCCCGGGAGCTACGACAAGGTCGCGGCCCGGCAGGCCGTCGCCAACGGCGACGCGGCGTTCTACTTCGACGGCGGCTGGATGTCCACGGTCTTCCCCGAGTCCTTCCAGTTCACCAACTTCGGCGTCGCCCTGCCCCCGGGCAAGAACAGCGCAGCGCCGGGCGGCTACACCGGGCGCATCGGCCAGGGCCCGCCCCTGCCCGAGACCTTCATCAGCTCGCAGAGCAAGCACCCCAAGGAAGCCACGCAGTTCCTGGAGTGGATCACCCGACCCGACGGCTGGTACACCCAGCACTTCACCGAGAAGGGCTTCGACGTCCTGCCCTGGGCCCCGGCAGACAAGGTGACCGAATGGGTGCCACAGACCAGTCCCATCCGCGACCTGTTCGTGCTCAGCCCGGACGTCCATGTCGTCGCCCCGCAGCCGGCTCTGAAGTGCCCTGACCTGGCGAAGTCAAAGGCCCTGACCAACGTGGACAACATCCGCCCCAACTGGGTCTACGGCGCGGTCGACGAGTACCTGCTCAACGGCGGCGACTGGTCGGCGATCGCTGCTCCGATCGTGGAGCAGCAGAACAAGATGCTGAAGGACACGCTCAAGACCGAGTCCGACGCGGGCCTGCAGGTCTCCACTGACTGCTTCGCCGAGCCCGACTGGGACGGTGTCACGGCGTTCGACAACGGAGCACGGTGAACTCATCCCCCCTGCGCGACGTGGCTCCCCCGAACGGGGGGGCCACGTCGCGGCCCGGACGGCGCCGGCCACTCCCCCGCCTGCGCGCCACCACCCTCGCCGGCGTGCCGATGCGCCGGCGGGACCTCGGCTGGGTCTACCTGGCCCTGGTTCCCTTCCTGATCCTGTTTCTGGCGTTCACCGTCTGGCCGCTGGTGCGGACGGTGCAGTTCAGCTTCTACGACTACGACGGCATCGGTGACCTCGCGGACGCGTCGCTGGTCGGTCTCGGCAACTTCGACTTCGTCACCAAGGACGCGGTCTTCCAGCTGTCGTATGCGAACACGTGGCTGTTCACCATCGGCCAGACGCTGATCAAGCTGCCCTTGTCGTTCCTGATCGCGGTCCTGCTCCTCCAGCCGTGGCTGCGGATGCGCGGCTTCTTCCGCATGGTGTTCTTCCTGCCCTGGCTGATGCCGCCGGCGATCGTCGCCATGGTGTTCTACTACCTGCTCAACCCGAACAACGGCGCCATCAACGAGGCGCTGACCGGCCTCCACATCACCTCCGAGCCGATCGACTTCCTCGCGTCCGCACCGATCGCGTTCTCGACCATCGCGCTCATCTCGACCTGGCAGATCATGGGGCAGTACGTCATCTTCTGGATGGCCGCGCTCCAACTGGTCCCACAGAGCCTGTACGAGGCCGCCGAGGTCGACGGCGCGAACGGGTGGCGACGCACCTGGTACATCACGCTGCCGCTGATCCGCCCGATGGCGGTGATCATCGCCTCCCTGGGGCTGATCTGGTCCTTCAACATCTTCGACTGGGTGCAGATCCTGACCTCCGGCGGGCCCGGCACCTCGACCTTCGTCGTCAACTACTACGTCTACGACAAGGCCTTCGCCCACGCTCGGGCACAGTTCGGCACCGCAAGCGCCGCCGCCACCCTGTTCGGGCTCACCGTCCTCGTCATCTACACGGTCGTCGGACGCGTCGTGTCCCGAGCCCAGGCCAAACGCCGCGAGTACGGAGTGTGACCATGAAAGCCATCCGACGCCTGCGGCTCCGCGAGGTCATCGTGATCATCGCGATGCTCGCCCTGTCCCTGTTCTGGCTGTACCCGTTCCTCTGGCCGGTGTTCTCGGCCTTCAAGAGCTCACAGGAGATGTACGCCGCCGGCTACCAGTTGTGGCCGAAGGAGTGGATCTTCGACAACTTCGTCCGTGCCTGGGACAGCGCCAACTTCAGCCGCTACCTCCTGAACTCCGTCGTCTACAGCGTGGTGTCGACCGCGCTGTCGGTCGGGGTGTCGGCGTTCGCCGGTTACAGCCTGGCCCGCTACCGGTTCCCCGGCCACCGATTCATCGAGCTGCTGATCCTGGCGTTCCTGTTCATTCCGACGGCGACGAGCATCCTGCCGATCTTCGACCTGATCGACCAGCTCGGGCTGCTCAACACCATGCCGGGAATCATCCTCGCGCTCACCGGCGGTGTCGGCTTCAGCACGCTGCTGTTCCGCGGCTTCTACTCCGCGCTGCCCCAGGAGCTCTTCGACGCCGCAGCGCTGGACGGGGCCGGTTTCGTGTGGCAGTTCCGGTTGTCGTTCCCGCTCGTGAAGCCCGTCATCGCTACCACGGCGATCCTCGGGTTCACCTCCAGCTGGCAGGAGTACTTCATCCCGCTCGTGTTCACCCTGGGCAATCCGGACCTACGCACGGTCTCGGTCGGGCTGCGTGCCTTCACCCAACAGTTCTCGGTCGACCTCTCCGGATTCGCGGCCGGCGTCACCTTGTCGATGCTGCCGATCATCGCCGTGTTCGCCTTCTTCCAGCGATACTTCATCGACGGTCTCGCCGGAGCCATCAAGGACTGAGCACGCCATGACCGAACTCACCATCCTGTTCACCACCGAACAGTCGCCGCTGCGGGAGGTGTACTTCCCGCCGTCGATCCGCACCCAGCTGGAAGAACTCGGCGAGGTGCGCTACCACGACGGCCCGGACCCACTAACCGCCGACGCGCTCGCCGACCTGTTGCCTGGTGTCGACGTGTGCGTGACCCACTGGACGTGCCCGCAGTTCACCGCGGACGTCCTGGACAGGGCCGACCGACTGCGGCTCATCGCGCACGCCGCGGGAAGTGTCGCCGACCTGGTCACGTCGTCGGTGTACGAGCAGGGCATCACGGTGACCAGCGCGAACACGGCCATGGCGAGCCACGTCGCCGAAGGCGTGCTGAGCTATCTGCTCGCTGATCTCCACCGCATCCCCGAACGGTCGCAGCTGATGCGTGAGGGAGGCTGGCTTTCGCCGGCCGATCGCCCGACGGCTTCGCTGTCGCAGCTCACTGTCGGGCTGGTCGGCCTGGGGACGGTCGGACGCCGGCTCGTCGAACTGCTGCGCCCCTTCGGTGTCCGCGTGCTCGCCCACGACCCGTTCGTCCCCGCCGCCCACATCAGGGCCCTCGGCGCCCACCCGGCCAGCCTCGACGACCTGCTGCGGGACGCGGATGTGGTTTCGCTGCACGCATCGCTGACGCCCCAGACCTTGGGACTGCTCGACGCGTCCCGGCTCGACCTGATCCGGGACGGCTGCCTGCTGATCAACACTGCCCGTGCCGCGCTGGTCGATGAGGACGCGCTGGAGCGCACGCTCGCGTCCGGACGGATCCGGGCAGTGCTCGACGTGTTCGAGACCGAGCCGCTGCCTCCTGACAGCCCGTTGCGCACGCTGCCGAACGTCACTCTGCAACCGCACACCGCCGGATCGTCCAGCGGGCCGGACCTGGCGGCGCTCGCCGTCCGCGAGGTCGCTCGACTGGGTAACGGCGAGCCCCCGCTGCACCCGGTGTCGTTCGAGAACTACCGGCTCATGACTCGGGACGCCCTCCCGTGACGACGCGATCGCCATCGACCACCCGCCCAGCACACGTTCCCGAGGAGATTCCCATGACACCCCCGCCGCCGGACACGGTGCCGACCGATGAGGTCGGCCTCGAGGAGTTGCTCTCCCGCCCCGACGACGGGGTCCGCGAGACACTGACGCGGATCGACGGCGACATCGTGGTACTCGGCGCCGGCGGCAAGGTCGGCCCGACCCTCTCGATGATGGCTGCCCGCGCCCGTCACGGCTCGGACGGCCGGGTCATCGCCGTGTCCCGGTGGAGCGATCCCGCCGTACGTGCGCGGCTCGAAGACGCCGGAGTGACCACGCTCTCGGCCGACCTGGCCGACCCGGACGCCTACGCCGGCTTGCCCGAGGCTGCCGCCGTCGCCTACCTCGTGGGCCACAAGTTCGGCAGCGCGGTCGACACGTCGCTGACCTGGTGGATGAACGCGGCCGTCCCGGCCCTGGCGGCCAGCCGCTACCGGGGCGTCCCCACACTGGTGTACTCCACGGGCAACGTCTATCCGTTGCGCCGGACCTCGACCGGCGGGTCGTCGGAGCGGGACGAGACCGGGCCGGTGGGCGTCTACGCGCAGTCCTGCCTCGCCCGCGAGGAGTTCTACCGCCACGCCGCGGCCGCCTGGGGTACCCCGGTCACCATCTTCCGGCTGAACTACGCCGCCGAACTGCGCTACGGGGTGATCTGCGACATCGCCGGCCGCATCCTCGCCGGCGAGCCGGTCGACGTCACGATGCCCGCGTTCAACGTCGTCTGGCAGGGGGACGCCAACCGCTGGGCGCTGCGCGCGCTGGCACTGGCAACCCCCGAGGTCGCGATCCTCAACGCGACCGGTCCGGAAACGCTCGCGACCCGCACCGTGGCCGCAGAGATCGCCCGTCTGGCCGACCGCGCACTGCAACTCTCCGGCACGGAGGCCGACGACGCGCTTCTCAGCGACGCCCGTCGGTGCCACCACCTGTTCGGCTACCCGACGATCAGTGCACAGCAGCTCATCGAGTGGACCATCGGCTGGCAGCAGAGCGGTGGCCGGCTGCTCGGCAAGGCGACCAAGTTCGAGCAGCGGACGGGGAAGTTCTGATGGTCGCCGAAGCAGGGGTGGGCGTGTCCACCTGGCTCGCCCCGGGCGCGGTGGTCCCGGCGCATCCGCTCGCCCTCGGCCACGACGGCAAGGTCGACTGGGTGTCGCAGCGCGCTTTGACCCGCTACTACCTCCAGGCCGGCGCGCACGGGCTGGCCGTCGGAGTGCACACCACCCAGTTCGCCCTGCACGACACACCCGCGCTGCTCGCCGAGGTGTGGCTGCAGGCGGCGGAGACGGTCGCGTCCACCGACCAGCCCGTGCCGCTGATCGCCGGCGTCCGGGGCGGACCGGAGCAGGTGCGCCGGGAGGCGGAGGTCGCCTCGGCGCTCGGCTACACCGCGGCGCTCCTCTCGCCGCGTCCCGGCGCCAGCGACACCGAGATCCTGGGCATGGCCGAGTTGGTCGGGGAGGTCCTGCCGACGATCGGCTTCTACATGCAGGACGACGTCGGCGGTCGCTACCTCGGGATGGACTTCTGGCGGGCGCTGTTCGACCAGCCCACCGTGATCGGGGTCAAGGTCGCCGCATTCGACCGATACCGCACCGGAGATGTGGTGCGTGCCCTGCTGGAGTCCGGACGCGACGACATCGCCCTACTGACCGGCAACGACGACAGCATCGTCGGCGACCTGATCACCACCTATCGCGCGGACGTCGACGGCGAGGAGCGGACGGTGGCGTTCACCGGCGGGCTCCTCGGACAGTGGGCGGTGGGCACCCACGCAGCCGTCCGTATCTCGGCTGACGTGGCGCGGATGCGCGACTCCGGCACGGTCGATGCCGGGATCCTGACCACCGGCACCTGGATCACCGAGATCAACGGCGCACTGTTCGACGTCAAGCACGCCTTCGCCGGCTGCGTCGCGGGGGTCAACGAACTGCTCCGCCAGCAGGGCCTGCTGTGCAGCAACGCCTGCCTCGACCCGCTCGACCGACTGTCCCCGGGCCAGGAGGAGGCGATCACCGAGGTGCGCCGGCGCTACCCGGACCTGCTCGACGAGGACTTCATCGCCGAACACCTCGACCGCTGGAGGTCCTGAGGGTGCGCCGCGACGCCCTGGCGTCCGCGGTCGGGGCGATGGACGCCGACCCCGTCGACCACCGGTGGGTCGAGCGGCTGGTGGGCCGGACGCCGTCGGCCGAACTGCGCACCGCCTGCGCCACCCTGCGCGCCGACACCGAGCCCGAGTCGGCGGTGCGGATCCCGGCACGCGTGGGCACCGCCGCGGTCCTGCGGCTCGCACCGCTCGTGCAGGAACGGCTTCGTCGCCGGGAGGTGAGCCCGGCGACCGTCGCGCGCACCATGACGGACTTCGGCCGCAAGCTCCGCCGGCATCGCCGCGTCACCGGACGGCCGGGGCTGCTGAACTGGCGGTGGTTCCGTGTGCACCTGAGCGGCGCGATGATCGAGGTCGGCCGGCTTCAGTTCGAAGTGATCCGGTGCGACGACGAGTTGAGCCGCACCACAGGCGAGTGGGCAGCGCGGCTCCATATCCCGGCCGACAGCGGGCCGCTCGCTCCGGAGGCTGTCGATGAGAGCCTCGCCAACGGCGCGCGCGAACTGCGGCGGGCCTGGCCCGAAATCACCCTGACCCACGCAGTCTGCGACTCCTGGCTACTCGATCCCTTCCTGTCCGCACACCTCCCCGGCTCCAACATCGCCGCGTTCGCCGGGCGGTTCACCCCCTATGCACTGCCGACCGACGGCCCGACCGATCCGCCCTACTTCCTCTGGGGCCGCCGTCGTATGACACTGCCGACGCACGACGGCCTGACCAGGTTGGAGCAGGTGGTCACCGAACGGATCCACGACGGTGGCGTCTGGCAGACCGGACGCGGCACGCTGCGTCTCCCGGCCGGCTGACTCTCGGCGCCCGGTGCGTCCGTCGGCGTGGCCTACGGGTAGTTCAACCGCAACCTCTGGACCCGCTTCTCATACACACCTAGCACGAATGGCGGCGGCGTCCGCCCCGCCCAGCGCATGATCGCGGCCTGGTTGGTGATCAGCCAACCAAGGACCGTGGCGGCGGACACACGCTGGTTGGTCACGGTAATCACCCGCGCCGTGCACATGTGCACGACGCGGGCCTCGACCGGATTACGAGCGATTGCCGTGTCCTTGGTGATGATGCACTCGCCCCTCTGGCTGGACTCCCGGATCCAGTCGACATCCGCGACCGCCTGGCTGCGCTCGAAGCCATAGCGCTCGTCCATCGTCGTCACCAGCCAGCCTGCCTCGCGGAGGCCGTGGGGGATGATTCGTGAGCCGAGGTTGCGGTCGAGGAAGGACTGCGGCTCGAGTCCTGCCCTCGGCATGGGGATGCCTCACGCAGCCAGGGCGACAACCTCGCCCACGTCCAGTCGGTAGTCCTCGGCGACAAGTTCTGGAGGCTCTCCGGATTCCAGGCGGGACGTGACCGCGTCCACCCGGATGCCGCGACTTGCCAGCGTCGGGACGCCGAAGTTCCGTAGCGGATCGACGAAGACCTCAGGCTTGTACTGCGGCAGGCGGATCAGCGAGACCTGCCCGTCCCGATATGTAATCGTCTGCAGGTAGTTCTCGATCACGTCCCGGAATACGAACTGGCTACTCCGGAGCACGACGAGGCTGTCCCGCAACTCCGGATCGTCCTCACCGTACTGCCAGAGCACCTCGGCGCCATCCGTCTTCAACTGCTCACTTGCCAGCGCCGCCCGAACGCCGAACTCTCGCTCAAGCCGCCCGAGGGCTGGTCGGATCCGCTGCATCGGGACACCCGCCTGGCGGAACGCCGCAAGCACATAGGCCTCGCTCAATCCCACAAACGGCACCACAGGGCCGCGCCCCACCCCAGTAGTGGTGATCAGGGCATCCACCTGGTGCTGCGCGCCGTCCACGCCCTTGAACACATAGCCACGAGCCCAGTTGCGAAGTGTCGCGGGCGGCACGTTCACAACACCCGCAGCGGCACTCAGTGTGTACAGCGGCTCGGTGAACACGAGATCAACCGTGTGCCCGGCCATGAGGCAAGCGTAGCGGCGGCCACCCTCAGAGCCCGGAGACGCCGCCGTCCGCTGCTCCACCTGGCCCGTGTGGTATCGTTTCCACATCAGGGTGGAAGGGACGTGGGTGGGCTCGAGAGCGCGGCGACCGGCACCGGTGGTAGCCCTCGGAATCGACATCGGCACCACCAACACCAAGGCGGTTCTGGTCCGGACCGATCCGATGCTCCGAGTCCTCGCGCAAGCTTCTGCGCCGACGCCCAGCCCTGGGGAACTCCCCCGAGTGCTCGCGGACCTCATCGGCTCGGTGACCAGCGGCAATCCACCGCCGGCCGCGTTGGGGATCGCCTCCATGGCCGAAACCGGCGTACCCCTCGACTCCTCCGACCAGCCGCTCGGCGGCTGGATCGGTTGGGACGGGGCGCACGCCCGTGCACAGGCCGCCTCGCTCGACGCCGAACTCTCCGGCGACATGGTCTTCGCGCTCACCGGCACGCGCTTGTCACCGAAGGCCCCGCTGGCCGTCTGGCGCTGGCTCGCCGCCACCGATCCCGAGCGGTGGCAGCGGCTGCTGCGATGGGCCGGAGTCGCCGACCTGGCTGGCCTTGCCCTGACGGGGACGCTCGTGACCGATCACTCCCTTGCAGGACGGACCGCCGCCTACCGGCTGGACGGGGCGTCGACCGGAGCCACCAACTTCGACCAAGACCTGCTCAGCGCGGTCGGCCTGCGACCGGACCAGTTGCCGACGGTGAGCACGCCGGCCGAGCGCCTCACGCCGGGGAGCCGGCCTGAGTGGTCGGATCGCGGCCTCCCCGCCGGCACGCCGGTCGTGGTCGCCGGACACGACCACGCCGTCGGCGCCTGGGCGGCCGGGGTGCGTAACGGCGGCCAGGTCGCCGACTCCCTCGGTACGGCCGAGGCTGTGTACACCGTGCTGCCCAGCGCCTCGACCCTCGTCCCGGAACAGGTCCGAGAGCAGGGGATGAGCGTGGTGACCACGCTCGAGGGGGCTACCGCCCTGCTCGCCGGCCATCCCTCCGCCGGAGCGATGGTGCGGTGGTGGTTGCAGAACCGGACGCCCTTCTGGACCGCCGAGGAGCTGGCCGCGGCGGCCAGCGAGGCGAAACCCTCACCCGGCGCGTTCATCACCCCCTATCCCCACGGTCGCCAGTCCCCCAGCCCTGACCCGGCGGCCCGGGTCACGATCCACGGCCTGGATCCCACCGACGGCGACCCGGAGCGGGCTCGGGCGTTGTTCGAGGGCCTGGCCCTCCAGGCGGCCTGGATGGTCCGCGTCCAGGGCGAACTCGCCGGGCAGCCGGCTCGTTCGGTCGTCGCGCTGGGCGGGCCGGCAGCGTCCAACCAGGTGTGGATGCACGCCAAGGCCCGCCAGCTCCCGAGCCTTCGCCACGCCGTGTCCGTCCGCGAGCCGGTGGCCGCCGGGGCCGCCCTCTTCGCCCTGCACACGATCGGCGCCGCCAGTGGCGCGCTGCCGATGCGTGACCTGCCACCGGCCGAGCCCACCGATCCAGGATCGCTGCCCCGCTTCATCGCAGCCGCCACGAAGACGACCGAGAAGGAGTCCGCATGACAACCCCAACCCTCGACCCCATCGCCCGCCCGGGCGGCGGCCTTGCCATGGTCGCGATGGACCAGCGCGAATCGCTGGCCACCATGATGCAGGAGGTCACCGGGGAGCGCCCCGGTCACGCGGAACTGGTGGCGTTCAAGCGGGCGGTGGCGGACGTGCTCGCGCCGGCGGCGTCCGGCTTTCTGATCGATGCCTACCACGAACCGGGCGCGGTGGCCGACCGGCTGCCGCGCTCCTGCGGCCTGATCCTCGCTGTCGACGCCCTCGAACAGGAGACTGGCGGCCCGGTGACCGACACGTCCCTGGACGAAGCCGTGATCGGCACCGACGAGCTCTACGGGGCCGTGGCGCTGAAGCTGCTCGTCATCTGGCGGCGGGACGAGCGACGTGACGCCCGTGTTTCGATGACTGCCGCCTTCATCAACGCCTGCGCCCGGCTCGGGGTGCTCAGCGTCATCGAGCCGGTCGTGAAGCCGACCGGGGGCGAACTCTCCACGGGCCGGTGGGATCCCGAGGCAGCGATCCGGGAGGCGGCCGCCGAGTTGTCCGCCCTGGGTCCGTCACTGACGAAGGTGCAGGTGCCGCTCGCGGGAGCGGGGTCGCCGACGGAACAGCTGGCGGCCTCGCAGGCATTGGACGCCGTGCTCCGCACGCCGTGGGTGGTGCTCTCCCAAGGAGTCGAACGCGAGCGGTACGCGGCCGCCGTCGAAGCCGCCTGCCGGGCGGGCGCGAGCGGCTTCCTCGCGGGCAGGGCGCTCTGGTCCGACGTCGTCGGCCTGCCGGAAACCGAACGGGTGCTGAGGGAGCGCGCCCTGCCACGTCTGGAGCGGCTCGTCGACATCGTCGATGCCCACGCCCGCCCGTGGGACCAGCGATGACGACCGTCGGCCTGATCCACACGGTCCCGCAGCTCGCCGGGCCTGTCGAGGAGCGGCTTCGTACCGGCCTCGATGGATCACACCGGATCCATCTGGCCGACCCGACCCTGCTCGAGCAGGCCCTGCGCGACGGGGTCACGCCGGCGGTGCAGCATGCGGCCACCGCCCACGCACGCTACCTGGCCAGCGCCGGCGCGCGGGCGATCCTCATCACGTGCTCTTCGATCGGGGCCCTGGCCGACCCGATCGGCACCGAACTCGGCATCCCGGTCCAACGGATCGACGCCGCCATGGCCCGCGAGGCCGTCCGGCTCGCCGAACACGGCCGGCTGGGTCGTATCGGAGTGCTCGCCGCGCTGGACTCGACGCTGGAACCCACCACCGCTCTCCTACGCGAGTCGAGGTCGTCGGAGCGGCTGGAGATCCACGCCGGCGTTGTCTCCGACGCCGCACGACTCCGGGCAGCAGGCGAGGAGGCCCGGGCCGATCAGGTGATCGCCGCCGCAATCCGGGACCTCGCGCCGGCGGTTGACGTCGTCGTTCTCGCCCAGGCGTCGATGGCGGGTGCCGCCCGCCTGGCTGAGGGGCCCGTCCCCGTCCTGACCTCGCTGGACAGCGGCGTGGCCGACTTCGTGGCGACCGTCGCAGCCCTCGGGCCAGCCGCGGAATGACCCCCGCGGGGCCCGACCTGTCCGCCGACGTGGTGGTCTACGCGGCCACTTCTGCCGGTGTTTGCGCTGCGGTCGCCGCCGCCAGGCTGGGGGCGTCCGTGGTGCTGCTGGAACCCGGCCGGCATGTCGGGGGGATGACATCAGGCGGGCTCGGCTACACCGATGTCGGCGACCCGCGGGCCCTCGCCGGACCGGCGGTCCGCTTCCGCTCCGCCGTGGCCGCCTACTACGGCGTCCGGGTGGGGCGCTACGCCGGCCCGGAGCCGCACGTGGCGGAGGAGATCCTCACGCAGTGGCTGGTCGAGGCGGATGTCCCACTCGAGTTCGACGCCGCCGTGGCCCGCTGCACTCTCTCCGGCAACCGGATCCGCTCGCTCCACCTCACCGATGGACGGGCGGTCACCGCCCGGGTCTTCATCGACGCCTCGTACGAAGGTGACCTGCTGGCCGCCGCCGGCGTCCCCTACGCCGTCGGTCGCGACGGCGTGAATGCCTATGGCGAGCGCCTGGCAGGGCGGCAGGAGCCGGTGCCCGGAAAGCACAACTTCCCCGGCTGGGTCTCGCCCTTCGCCGACGACGCCGAAGGTGTCGACGAGGGCGTGCTCCTGCCCGGGGTGAAGCCCCCGCCGATGGCGCCGGTGGGCGACGGCGACGGCGGGGTGATGGCCTACCAGTACCGGGTCTGCCTCACCACCGCCGCCGACCGGATCCCGCTCCGCGAGCTGCCGGACCCCGACCCCGGGTCCTGGGAGCTGGGCCGCCGGCTGTTCCACCACTGGCGCCGCGCCGGTTACGAGCCGCACGCCGGCGACCTGCTCGGGCTGGAGCCCAATCTGCCCGGCGACAAGTGCGATGCCAACTCCCTCGGGCCCTTCTCCCTCAATGTCCTGGACGGCTCGGCGTGGGCGTACCCCGAGGCCGATCGCGAGACCAGGAGCCTGATCGTCAGACACCATCGGCGGCACACGCAGGGCTTCCTGCGCTTCCTCGTCGAGGACCCCGCCGTCCCCGCGCGAGTGCGGGCGGAACTGTCGCGCTGGGGCCTGCCGATCGACGAGTTCGCCGACACCGGCCACGTGCCGCACCAGCTGTACGTGCGGGAGGCGCGCCGGATGCTCGGGGCCCACGTCCTGACCGCCCACGACCTGCTCCGCGCCCGGCGGTTCCCCGACGCCGTCGCGCTGGGGTCGTACCACCTGGACGTCCGCGAGGTACAGCGCTCCTGGCGCTGGTCGTACGAGCATCCGCGACCGCGCGCCATGGTGGTCACCGAGGGCTACCTGTCGGTACCGGTGCCGGTCTACCAGATCCCCTACCGCGCGCTGGTGCCTCGCGTCGAAGAGTGCGACAACCTGCTCGTGCCGGTCTGCGTCTCCGCCTCGCACCTGGCCTTCTCGTCCCTGCGGATGGAGGTGCAGTACCAGATGCTCGGCGAGGTCGCCGGCACCGCGGCAGCGCTGGCAGCCGGCGCCGATCGAGCGGTCCAGGAGGTGCCGGCGGCCCTCACACGCGTGCTTCCCGGGGACCGTTCAGCCTCCCCGCGTACGCGACCGGGGTGGCCTAGAGTGAGCGGGACCGATTGATGGCAAGGAGCGCAGCCCCCATGGCCGACCCAGCAGGCCCCGAGCCGATTCCGGCACCCGGGAAGCCGCGCGCGACCATCAAGGAAGTGGCGGCCCGGGCCGGGGTGTCCCTGTCCACGGCCTCGCGCGCGCTCACCGGCCGCGGGTATGTCTCGGCAGCGGTGCGTGAGCGGGTCAAGAAGGCCGCCACCAGCCTCGCGTACGTGCCGGACGACACCGCGCGGAACTTGCGCCAGCGGGTCAGCAGGGTCTTCGGTGTCGCCGTCTCGGACTTGCGCGATCCGTTCTACGTCGACCTTGCCGCAGGGATCTCACAGCAGTGTCGCCGGAACAATTACGCGATGATGCTCGCCGACGGCGGCGGACTGGAACAGCGGGAACTCGAGGCGGCGGAGACCTTCGTCTCGCTACGCGTCGCCGGCGTGATCCTCACCCCGATGTCGAAGAACGCCAGCGAGTTCATCGTCAACCACGGTGTCCCGGTGGTGGAGGTCGACCGACAGTTCGCCAGCGGGAGCTGCGACGGGGTCGTGGTGGACAACCGCCGCGCCGCCTACGACGTGACCCATGCCCTGACCGAACTGGGGCACCGCCGGATCGGTCTGGTCATCGACGAGTTCACCTGGACAACCGGGCGGGACCGCTTGTACGGCTTCCGGCAGGCGATCGCCGAGGCGGGGCTCCCCGAGAACGCCGGTGTGGTGATCACGAGTCGACTTGACGTGCCATCGGCGCAGCACACGATCGTCAAGCTGCTGTCCCGGCGCGACCGCCCCACCGCCATCTTCGCCGCGAACAACCTCCTCGCCGAAGCTGTCTGGCGTGCCGCGGAGACGATGAAGCTGCAGATTCCGGATGAACTCTCACTGGTCTGCTTCGATGACGTCCGCTGGATGACCATGGTGCGGCCGGCGATCACCACGGTGGCCCAGGACGCGGTCGCCATGGGCGAGACCGCCGTCGACACCCTGCTGCAACGCATCCGCCGTCCGGCCCGCCCCGCGTACACGGTGGTGCTCAACGCCACCGTCGTCGAGCGGGGCTCGTCCGCCCCGCCGCCGGCCCGCTGAAGATCGGGCGCGAGCTGGAACCGGGCGCGTGCGTGTCGCTCAGCCCTTGCGACCGGTCGTGGCCACCCCTTCTATGAAGAACCGCTGGCCGAACGAGAACAGCAACAGCATCGGCAAGGTCACGATGAGGGCAGCGACCATCACGTACTGGTAGTCGGCCTGGCCGCCGGCGGTCGGCGAGTACTTCGTCATCGCGTAGGCGATACCCAGGGGAGCGGTGAACTGTTGGGCCGAGCCGGCGTTGAGGTAGATCAGGGCGGCCTGGAGGTTGTTCCAGCTCGCCTGGAACTCGAAGAGAAGGACGATGATGAAGCTCGGCATCGACAGCGGCATCACCATGCGCCAGAAGATCGTCCAGTGGTTCGCGCCGTCGATCCGGGCGGCTTCGAACAGGTCCCGCGGAAGGCCCAGGTAGAACTGGCGCTGCAGGAAGATGTAGAACGCGGAGCCGAAGAGGTTGCCGGCGAACAGCGGCAACCAGGTGCCCAGTGCGCCGAGGTACTTCCAGATCAGGAAGGTCGGCACCATCGTGACCGCGGCCGGCAGCATCATCGTCGCCAGCACGAGTCCGAAGAGCTGGTTACGGAAGGGGAACTCGAAGTGGGCGAAACCCCAGGCCACGAGAGAACTGGAAACGGCAACCAGGACCGCCGCGAGCACTGCTATCGAGATCGAGTTGAACATCCAGTGGCCCAGCGGCAGCTCGTTCCAGATCTCCACGTAGTTCGACCACATGACCGGATCGGGGATGAGGGAGTTGTCGAAGACCTGGCCGCGGCTCTTCAGCGATGCCGCCAGGAGCCACGCGAACGGGTAAAGGAAGACCAGCGAGAAGGCGATCAGCACCGCGACGACGATCGCTCTCTTGACGCGCTTCTTCATGGGCGCGCGGGCAGCGCTGAGACCGGCTCGCGGCGGCTGTTCGACACTGGGTGCGACGGTGGCCATGCTCACTCCCCTTCATAGTAGACGAGGCGTTTGGACACCGCTCGCTGGATGGCCGTCACCGCCATGATGATGCAGAACAGCAGCCAGGCCATGGCGGCGGCGTAGCCGAACTTGAACTGCCGGAAGGCCTGCTGGAACAGGTACACCGCATAGAACAGGGACGAGTCGGACGCACCCGCCGCTCCCCCGGACTGATCACGCCAGAAGAGCAGGTAGGCCTGGTCGAAGACCTGGAACCCCGCGATCGACAGGATCACGGTGTTGAAGAACAGGACCGGCGAGATCATCGGCAGGGTGACGTTCCAGAACTGCCGGATCGGCCCCGCCCCGTCCAGCGAGGCGACCTCGTAGAGTTCGCGCGGGACGTTCTTGAGCGCGGCGAGGAAGATCACCATCGTGCCGGAGACCCCCCACAGCGTCATCAGCACGATCGACGGCTTGATCCAGGCCGGGTCGACGAGCCATTGCGGACCCTGGATGCCGAACCAGCCGAGGAACTGGTTGATCGCCCCGGTGTTGCCGTTCAGCAGCAGCAGGAACATCGACGCGGTCGCGACCGACGGGGTCATCTTGGGCAGGTAGAAGGTGGTGCGGAAGAAGCCTGCACCGCGTCCTGCCGCTGCCAGCAACAAGGCCAGCCCGAGGGCCACCACGATCTCGGCAGGGACGGCCAGGATCACATAGACGAGGGTGTTGGAGAGTGCCGCCGCCAGTTTGGGATCGGTGAACAGCCGCTCGTAATTGGCCCACCCGGCGTACGCCATGGTGTTCCGGGCCAGGTTGTAGTTCGAGAAGGACAGGACCAGCGAGTAGATCATCGCGCCCGCGGTGAACACCAGGAAGCCGACGATCCAGGGAGAGATGAACGCGAGGCCGACCAAGGCCTCTCTCCGGTTGTACCGGACGCGCTGGCGGGGCAGCTTCGGACTCCGCGCAACCTTGGCCATGCCTTCTCCTGCCATCGACGGGGACACCTCTGTGCGGGTCGGCGCCTGCCGACCGTCCGGCCCCTGGGGTCGGTGCGGACGCGACGCCGCGCCGACCCCAGGCGCTTCAACAGTTACCCGACGACCGACTGGTACGCCGACTCCGCAGCGGTCTGGGCATCCGCCAGCGCCGTGTTCGCGTCCTTGTCGCCGCTCAGGAAGGAGATCAGGGCGTTCGACAGTTCGGCCTTGATGGACTCACCGGCCGGTGAGGCGCCGAACGACGCACCGGAGGGGAGGACATCGTAGAAGGCCGAGACGGTCTGGTCGAAGCCCTCGTTGCCGACGGACTTCACATACTCGGTCTTGATCTTCTGGTCCATGTCGGGGCGACCGGTCATCAGGCCGGTGTTGGGCGCGCCGTCCTTGGCCCGGGTCGCTGCGCGCGCCTCCGCTGCCGCCATCCAGGACTCCGAAGATGTCAGTCCGACCGCCCAGGCGCACGCCGCAGCCTTGTTCTTGGCGCCGGCCGGGATCACGAACGCGGAACCGCTGGCGGCGGCGAAGGTGTTCCCGCTGGCGTCCTTGATCGGCACCGTCCAGATGTCGATCTTCTTCATGGTGGAGGCCAGGACGTTCGGGTACCACTGGAAGTTCATCTGGGCCCCGACCTGGTCGGCGACGTACTGGTTCTTGTCGCCGAAGAAGTCGAACGTGTCGGAGAAGCTCTTCACCTTGGCGAAACCGCCCTGCGCGTCGTAGACCTTCTTCAGCCACTCGAACGCCGCGGCGTTGGCCGGGTCGGTGAGCGTCGGAGCGCCCTGGTCGTCAGTCAGCTTGCCGCCGAGGGCCAGCATCCACAACTGGGTGTTGGAGTGTGCCTGCGGGTCGAAGCCCAGCGTCGTCGGCTTGCCGTTCTTCTCCTTGTACATCTTGGAGATGGCGGCCAGCAGCGTGTCGAGGTTGGACGTGTCAATGTCCTCCGGAGCGACACCGGCAGCCTTGGCGACCCGGTTGTTGACGATGATCGCCGGCGGCTGGAAGAACTGCGGGACGGCGTAGATGTCGCCCTTGTAGGTCACATCGGCGACCACGTTCTTGTAGTAGGTGGCTGCCGGATCGACGTTCTGGGCTGCGAAGCACTCACCGAGCGGCGTGATCAGGCCCTGCGCCGCGTAGGTCGCGACCAGCGCGCGATCCATCTGGACGACGTCGGGCATGTCGCCGCTGGCCTGCCGGGTGATGAACTTCTGCGAATCGAAGGCCGTGGCGTCGAGGCTGACCGTAACGCCGGACAGCTGCTTGGCCACGTAGTCGAGGCGCGACTGGCCGACGTCGTCGGCATTCTCGAAACCCCAGGCCTTCAGGGTGCCGGACGGGGTGCCGGCGAACTCGCCTGCACCGGCCTGCGTGGCACCCCCGCTGGTCGTGGCCCCGGGCGTTGCTGCGCAGGCCGTGAACAAGAGGGCGCCCGCAGCAACAGCGGCAAGAAGCGCTCTGCGCTTGGGTTCCATGTGTCTTCCTTCCATTGGCACTGGGACCCGCTCGGCCCCAGCTGACGCTTGGTTACTCAACAACGATGGGGCGCAGTTGTGAAACCCTTTCCACATCGCCACCCCACTCCATCTGCCGTGCCAACCGCCGCATCAACGCGGCCGGACGGCATCGTCATCGCCTCAAGTCCACACTGGTTGCCCGAAGCGGGCAGGCCTTCTACACTGAGGTGTGACAACGATACCACATCAGTTTCCAGCTGCACAGGGGGTTCGAATGGGAGCCATTGCCCATTCCCCGAGAAGGCGCCACCGGTTCCTGCTCCGGCCGGGAACGCCGCTCAACGAGGACCGAGTCGAATGACCCGGGCCGCCATCGACCTGGGCGGTGCCTGGTGGCTGCGCGAGTCGCTCGGGGACACCTGGCAGTGGCACCTGGCCTCACCGCTCCCCGACGATGTCGCCACGGCGCTGCCCGCCGTCGATCGTTCCGGGTGGCTCAGAGCCCTGGTTCCGGGATCGGTGATCACCGACCTCGAACGCGCCGGCGAGATCAGCGACCCTCGATTCGAGCGGAACTCGCGCCACGCCGAATGGACCGCCGCCCGACACTGGGTCTACCGCCGACGCGTCCATCTCGGCCGAGCCGAAGTGGATGCCCTCTCGGCGGGCGCCCTCGCGCAGTTGGTGTTCGATGGCGTGGACCCCGCAGCCAGGGTCTTCGTCGACGGTGACGAGGTCGCACGGGCGACTGGGCCGTACCGCCAGCACTGGATCGACGTCACTCTCGCCATCGCCGGCCGGACCACCTTCGACCTGGCCGTGGTCGTGGAGCCCGTACCGCCGGGCGAACCGCAGGTCGGCCGCACCGACAGGGTGCGCCGGCACGCCCCGCGCCTGAACGAGGGCTGGGACTTCTGCCCGCGCTTCCCCCACCAGGGCATCTGGCGGCCCGTCCGCCTGGAGATCGGAGCCACCCTCCTCCAGGCGCCACGACTGTCCGCAGCCGGCGCCGGACCCTCCGGGCAGCTCCGCTTTTCCACCGCGTTCACCGGCCCCACCCCACGGTGGCAGCTCACAGCACGGCTCCCCGACGGCCGAAGCTACTCGGCGCCGGTCCGGCCCGCCGAGCAGCAGGTGTCCGCGACGATCGAGATTCCGCACCCGCCGCTGTGGCAGCCGTGGGGCTTCGGTCAACAGCATCTTGTCGACGTCGAGTTGGTGGACGAGTTCGGCAACGGCTTGTGGAACGCACGCACCGGCTTCCGGGAGATCCGGTGGACACGGAATTCGGGCTCTGACGCTGCCACGTTGCCCTACTCACTCGAGGTGAACGGACACCGGGTTCCCGGGGTGGGCTTCAACTGGACACCGGTCGATGCCCAGTTCGGCGCGACCGCGGCGGCCCGCGTCGAGCACCTCCTCCACCTCGCCCGGCAGGCCGGTGGCCGCGTTCTCCGGGTCTGGGGCGGCGGGCTGCTCGAGACCCCCGACTTCTACGCGCTCTGCGACGAACTCGGCCTCCTCGTCTGGCAGGAGTTCTCCCAATCGTCCTCCGGCATGCAATCAGCCCCCTGCGACGCGCCGGACTTCCTCTCCGAGTTGACCGCCGCGGCCGCGGAGGCCGTCCGCCGGCGCCACCACCACCCCAGCCTCGTGCTGTGGGACGGCGGCAACGAACTCCAGGGCGACCGTGGCCCGTTGGGCACAGACGACTCGGCCGCGCTGCGCACCCTCGCCGCCGTCATCGGGAGGGACGACCCCGATCGCGGCTGGCTGCCGACGTCCCCGAGCGGCCCCACGTTCGCCTACAGCCTCGACTCCCAACGAGCCGACCCCACCGGACTCCACGATGTCCACGGGCCCTGGGAGCACCAGGGGCTCGGAGCCCACGCAGAGCTGTACAACCAGGTGGCGGCGCAGGCCCACACCGAGTTCGGGGTCGAAGGCATGGCCGGCGCGCGCCAATTGGCCGCGCTGATCGCCGAGCCCCACAGGTGGCCCCCGACGCGCGACAACCCCGTCTACCGGCACCTGGGCGAGTGGTGGGTCAACACGGCGCTGGTCGACCAGGCGTTCGGCGGTGCGCTGTTGACGCCCGAGCCGGCCAACAGCCTCGCTCTGGCACACGTTCGCCGAACGTCCCAGCTGCTCCAGAGCACCGGCCTGAGCTACGCCGTGGAAGCGGATCGACGGCGCTGGCCCGGCTGTTCGTTGGTGCTGCCCTGGCAGTTGAACGAGTCCTTCCCCAATACGTTCTGCACTGCACGGGTGGACTTCAACGGAGACGCCAAGCCGGCGCTGTGGTCGGCCGGCCGTGGGTTCGCTCCCCAGCGAGCGACCATCGCTGTGCCCGCCGACATCCTGCCCGATGGCGGTACCGCGACTGCCTGGGTGTGGGACGAGGACCGCGTTGCCTGCAATGCACCCTCACGCCTGGAGATGAGCCTGCGTGACCTCGACGGCACCGTCCGGGCTCGCACCGTAGCCGACGTCGCAGCCTGGGACGGCGAGCCGGTGGCGGTGGCGCACCTGATGATGCCGCCGCAACGAACGCTCGGGCCCATTCTGTTCTGGGAGGCGCGCTGGTTCGATGTCCGCGGCACTGTGGTGGACACCTCCCGGCGGCTGACGTCGACCGTGCCTGACTGGGGTCCACTGCTCACCGATCCGGCCCTCCAGGTTTCGGCTGAGGGGATCAGGCACTCGTGGCCGAGGCCGGGCCTCTTGCGGGTCGAGAACCGGGATCGCGTCGCTGTGGTGCAGCCACACCTGTGGCCGGGCACGACCGAACTCGTCCGCGCTCCGATCGCCGTCGACCTGCTGGCCCCGGGCGAGTCGTTCGACGTCCCCTGCGACTGGCCGGCGACGCGGACCGACCTCCGGTTCGACTGGGTCAACAACCCTGGCCTCCCCATCACCATCGCTCCCCCAGGAGGAGATTCATGACCATCCCGTTCCCTGCTGACTTCCTCTGGGGCGCGGCAACGTCCGCGTACCAGATCGAGGGCTCGCGTACGGCGGATCACACCGGGCTGTCCGTGTGGGACACCTTCACCCGGCGTCCCGGCGTGATCGAGGGCGGCGGCGACGGGTCGATCGCCTGCGACTCCTACCAGCGGTGGCGCGAGGACGTGTCCCTGCTGACGACCATGGGCCTCAACGCCTACCGCTTCTCCACCGGCTGGTCCCGCGTCATGCCCGACGGAACCGGCGGTGCCAATCCCCTGGCGCTCGACCATTACGACCGGCAGGTGGACGCGTTGTTGGAGGCCGGCATCACCCCGTTCGTCACGTTGAACCACTGGGACATGCCACAAGCCCTGATGACCGGCGAGGACGACGGCGGCTGGCTCGCGCGCAGCACGGCGGAGGCATTCGCCGAGTACGCCGATGCGGTGACCGCGCGCCTGGGCGACCGCGTGAGCCGCTGGATCACCCAGTGCGAGCCGTGGATCGTCCAGCTGCTGGGCTACCAGCTCGGCCTGCACGCCCCCGGCATCGCCGACGTGGCTCGCTCTGTGATCGCCGGGCACCACGTCCTGCTGGGACACGGGCTCGCGGCAGAGGTGATCGCCGCCAACGTCCCCGACCCGCAGGTGGGCGTGGCGTCCTCCCTCTTCCCGTGCGTGCCGGCGACGGACACCGAGCCGGACCGCGCGGCCGCACACGCCTCCGACGGCTATGTGAACCGCTGGTACCTCGACCCGCTGGCCGGGAAGGGCTACCCCACCGACACGCGGGAGTTGTGGGAAGGCGTCCTGGCACGCCGGGGTGCCGGCTTCACCCTCGACGACGTCATCCTCGACGGCGACGAGGGGATCATCGGTCGGCGCCTCGACTTCATCGGCGTCAACTACTACACCCGCCGGGTCTGCGCAGCCGCGTCCGGCGGCGACTTCCCCTGGAAGGTGGTGGGCCCGACCGGCGATGTCGCGCGGAGTGACGAGGGCTGGGAGATCGCGCCCCGCGCGTTCACCGACCTGCTGCTGCGGCTCGACCGCGACTACGACCACCGTCCGCTGGTCGTCACCGAGAACGGGGCGGTGTTCGGTGACGGGCCCACGCACGACGGCAAGGTGCACGACAATCGCCGGATCGCCTTCCTCCGCGACCACCTCGAGGCGCTCGCCGAAGCGATGTCCCAGGGCGTCACGGTGTTGGGCTACCTGCACTGGTCGCTCCTGGACAACTTCGAGTGGGCGCTCGGCTACCGTCCCCGGTTCGGCCTGACCTATGTCGATTACCGCACCGGCGAACGAATTCCCAAGGATTCGGCCCGCTACTACGGCCAGGTCGCCCGCACCGGCCGGATCCCGGCCGCCGACCCCGCGATCCCGGCGTTCGGGTAGGCCGGCATGGATATCCGCACAACCGAAGACGGCTGGCTGGTGGCCGGTGATGGCTACCAGGTAGTCGTGAGCCGCGACGAGCCTCGTGTCGACATCCGCGACGCCCAGGGATCGTCCTGGACCGAACTCAGCCTGGTGTCGAGCGTCGACACCTCGGACGGCGTGGACGAGACCATGCCCAGCACCGACCGCACCACGGTGAGGACCGCGCCGGACGAGGTCGTCTTCACCCGGCGGCGCGCCTCGACGGTGTGGTCCACGGCCGAGGTGCGTCTCCGGTGCACGGACTCCGGGATCGACCTCCAGGTCGTGGTCGACGCCGAGCGCCCGCTCCCGCTCGCCGACGTCACGCTCGCCGGGGGCCGGATGGTCCGGGCGAACGGAGCGGCCGGAGACTTCCGTTCCCGGATCGGGTTCGCGAGCGTCTTCGTTCCGGCGCCCACAGAACCGGTTCAGGTGCTGCGTCCGGCAGCGACGCCTGCCCGACTGGGGGTGGTGGGCGACGCCGACGCCGGGCGGCTGCACGGCATCTTCTCGCCGCCGCCCCTGGTCCTCGGCTTCGGCCGGGCCCTGGCGGGCACGGGCGCCGACCTGCCCCAGGGCGGCGACTGGCTCGCGGTCGGAGTGGTGGACGCGGTCGATCGACTGGGCTTCACCACCATGACCTACGAACCGCTCGATGGCGGCTGGCACCTCCGGCTCGCCTACGAAGGGCACACCCTGGCCGGCCGGTGGGAGAGCCCCCGGCTGGTGTTCACCCCGGCCACAAGCCCGATGGAGGTGCTGGCGAGCTACCGGGAACTCTGTGGGCCGCCCACCACCCCGGGCGAGATCGCCACCTGGTGGCTGGAGCCGATCTTCTGTGGCTGGGGCGCGCAATGCGCACTCAGCGTCCGCGCCGCCGTGGCGCCGTCCGGAGCCAGCGCCGGGCTGGTCGGCGGCGAGCAGGCGGTACGGGCGCCGGCCTTGTCCCGCCAGAACCTTTACGACCGGTGGCTGGCCCACCTCGCCGACAACGCGATCGTGCCCGGCACCGTCGTGATCGACGACAAGTGGCAGGCGTCCTACGCCACGCTGGCACCCGACGTCCAGAAGTGGCCCGACCTGAAGGGCTGGATCGCCCAGCGACATTCCGCCGGGCAACGAGTCCTGCTGTGGTTCAAGGCGTGGGATCCTGAGGGACTGCCCCCGGAGGAGTGCATCACCGACCCCACCGGGCGGTCGATCGCGGCCGATCCCACCCATCCGGGCTACCGGGAGCGGCTGGCTGCGGCGGTCGCGAGCGCCCTGGGTCCGGACGGCCTGGACGCCGACGGCTTCAAGGTCGACTTCACCCAGCGCACACCCTCGGGCTGGGCCCTGCGAGCGGCGGGCCCGGGCTGGGGTGTGGCCGCACTCCACCAGCTTCTGAGCGTCCTGCACCGGGCGGCGAAGCAGGCCAAGCCCGACGCCCTGGTGGTCACCCATACCGTCAACCCGCTGTTCGCCGACGTGACCGACATGGTCCGGCTCAACGACGTCCTCAGCCGCGACTCCTTCGGCCGCCCGGCCCCGGTCGTGGGGCAGTTGGCGTTTCGCGCGTCCGTGGCGTCCGCCACCCTGCCCGGTACGCCGATCGACACCGACCAGTGGCCGATGCCCGACAAGGCCGAGTGGCTGCGCTATTCCCACGCCCAGGTGGATCTGGGCGTGCCGGCTCTGTACTACGTGGAGAGCATTGACAACTCCGACCAAACGATCACCGATGCCGACCTCGGGCTGGTCGCCGACCTCTGGGCGGCCTACCGGGACCGAGTTGGTCTAGGAACGTTTCCGCATCTGTCCGCGCCTGAAGACATCGCATGACCACCCCACCTGTGCGTATACTCTCTGGCAACGATCCCACATAATCGTGCGGCAGAGACGCAATCAGTCGGAGCCTTCGCCGACGTGGGCGTTGGGCCACAACCGGACACGGAGCGGACAGACCATGACAACTCTCACTCCCGAGCAGACCAGCGTGGAGGCCGACCAGCAGAGCCGCCCCGTGCTCGCGCTGGACATCGGGGGCACCAAGGTGGCCGTGGCCGTCGTCACTGCCGACGGCCGCACCCACGGGCTACTGGTGGAGCCGACGCACCGCGACCGTGGACCTGCCGACGTGATCCGTCGGCTGTTCGACATGGGTCACCGCTCGCTTCGGGCGGCCGGGCTGACGGCGCCCGTCGAGGCCGTCGGCATCTCCTGCGGCGGCCCGCTGGACGCCCGGGCCGGCATCCTGATCAGCCCGTTCCATCTGCCCGGGTGGATCGACATCCCCATCACCGAGCTGGCCAGCCGCGAGTTCGGGCTGCCCGCCGTTCTCCAGAACGACGCCTCCACCGCCGCCCTGGCCGAGTACCGCTACGGGGCCGGACGCGGGCTGGGCACCGTGGTCTACCTCACCATCTCCACGGGGGTCGGCGGTGGCTTTGTGATCGACGGCGAGTTGTATCGCGGCGCGGCCGGCAACGGCGGCGAGCCCGGGCACATCACGGTCCGCGCCGGGGGCCGTCCATGCTCGTGCGGACGCCGCGGATGCCTGGAGGCGTACTGCTCGGGCAACAACATTGGTCGCCGCGGTGCCGAGGCGGCCGCCGCCGCGCACGCCGCCGGCCGCGCCACCCTGCTGGCCGGGCTGACGACCGTGACCGCGCAGGACGTTTCGCGCGCTGCAGCCGCCGGTGACCCGGTCGCCGGGGAGGTCTGGGACGAGACCACTGCCCTGCTCGGCCAGGCCCTCACCGACCTGGTCAACGTGCTGGAACCGGATGCCGTGATCCTGGGCGGCGGCGTGACTCGTGCCGGCGCGATGCTCCTCGACCCCGTGCGCCAGGCGGTCAAGGAGGGCGCGATGGGCCCCGCCGGCGACGCGGTGACCGTCACGCTCGCCGCCCTTGGCGACGAGGTGTGCGTCGTCGGCGCTGGGGCGATCGCACATGACCGGCTCGCGCAGGACCAGAACGCATGAGCGCCGCCGACATCCTCGCCGAGCACGTGGAGGGCCATCGGGCCGCCGCCGCCGCGATGGAGCCCTTGACGGGTCAGATCGCAGCCGTGGCCGACGCCCTGATCGCGTGCTTCCGGGCGGGTGGCACCGTGTACACCTGCGGCAACGGGGGTTCGGCCGCCGACGCCCAACACCTCACCGGCGAGCTCATCGGGCATTACCGCCGCGACCGGCGCCCGTTGCGCGCCGTCTCCCTCGCCACCGACCCGACGGTCTGGACCTGCATCGCCAACGACTACTCCGACCGGGTGGTGTTCTCGCGCCAGGTCGAAGCCCTGGCCCGGCCGGGCGACGTGGTGTGCGGCTTCACAACCTCCGGCAACTCCGCGAACGTCGTGGAGGCACTGAAGGCGGCGAAGGCGAACGGTGCGACCACGGTGCTGTTCGGAGGTCGGACGGCCGGCGCGGCCGGAGCGCACGCCGACCACCAACTGCTTGCCCCCGCCGCCATCACGCCACGGGTGCAGGAGCTCCACACCCTCATGTTGCATATGATCTCGGACGTGGTGGACGCCTGGGCAGCAGGCGAATTGGAGGCGTGACCATGACCATGTCCGCGCATCGTGCGGTGCCGCCGAATCTCGGCCCCAGCGAAGCCGCGCCGGCGACGAATCGGCCGTCCGGCACGCGGAAGGGGAACGACTCGGTGCGCCCGGTCGCGGCAACCCGAAGGACAGTGCACATGATCGGCAACGCCCACATCGATCCGGTCTGGCTCTGGCCCTGGCAAGAGGGTTACCAGGAGGCACGGGCCACGTTCAGGTCGGCCATCGACCGGATGAACGAGTACGACGACTTCATCTTCACCTGCGACCAGATGGTGCTCCTGAGCTGGGTCGAGGAAGCCGACCCTGAGCTGTTCGAGGAGATCCGGGCGCGTGCCGCCGAGGGACGCTGGGTGAACACCGGCGGCTGGTGGGTGGAACCCGACTGCAACCTCCCCGGCGGGGAGTCGCTCGTCCGCCAGGGTGTGCTCGGCCAGCGCTATCTCGCCTCCAGGTTCGGCAAGCCGGCCACGGTCGGCATGAACGCGGACCCGTTCGGTCACAACGGAATGCTTCCCCAGATCCTGACCCTGCAGGGGCTGGACAGCTACACCTTCCTGCGTCCAGGACCGCATGAGTCGACCATGCCACACACCGCCTTCTGGTGGGAGTCGGCCGACGGCTCCCGCGTCCTGGCGTACCGGATCCCGCACGAGTACTGCTCACCACCCGGATCGATCGTCGGCCAGGCCGAGAAGGCGCTGGCCATCCTCGACCGGAGCTTCGAGCAGCTCATGGTGTTCTACGGCGTCGGAAACCACGGCGGCGGACCGACCCGGGCCAACATCGACTCGATCCACCGCTTCGACGCCATGGGCTCCTTCGGCCGGCTGGTCCTCTCCGATCCGCGCCGGTTCTTCGACGCCTTCACCGCGAGCCTCGGCCCCGAGGCGCTCGCCGCGCTCCCGGTCTGGCGGGACGACCTCCAGATGCACGCGGCAGGCTGCTACTCCGCGCACTCCATGATCAAAATCTGGCAGCGACAGGCACAGCAGGCCGCGCTCGCGGCTGAGCGCTGGGCCATCCTGGCCGCCCAGCTCACGGGGACGGCGTACCCGCGCGAGGACCTGACCCGTGTCTGGAGGCAGATCTGTTTCAACCAGTTCCACGACATCCTTCCCGGCTCGGCGATCGAGCCGAGCTACGACGACGCCCGCGACGGCCTCGGTGAGGCCACCACGATCGCCAAGCGCCTCCTGACCTGGGCACACAACCAATTCGCCCGCCGGATCGCGATCCCGGCCGAACCCGGCACCCAGCCCGTTGTCGTCTTCAACCCGCATCCGTGGCCGGTCAGCGCCGACGTCGAGTTCCAGTACGGAGCGAAGCGAGGCGGCGCGCACGTCGTCGATTCCGACGGGCAGCCGGTGCCCTGCCAGCCGACGCAGTCGAGCGCCACCACCGACGATGGTTCGCGGGGCGCCCTGGTCTTCCGCGCCGAGGTGCCGGCGCTGGGCTATCGGCTGTACCGGCTGCGTCCCGGGGCAGCGCCGCTGGGCCCGGACGACCGTGTGGCACGGCCGGTCGCTGCCACGTCCACCGTGCTGGAGAACGAGTTCCTGCGCGTCGAGCTCGACCCGGCAACGGGCTGGCTCGCCTCACTGCTGGACAAGACCAGCGGGGTCGACCCGGTCACCGGCGCGGTCGGCGAGCACACCCAGATCTCGCAGGACCCGACCGACACCTGGGGACATCGGGTGGTGTCCTACGCGGGCCCGGGCGTGCCGATGGACCTCCGGAGGATCGTCGTGCGCGAGCAGGGTGGCGTCCGCGGCCGGGTCAGGGTCGAGCGGACGTGGGGACGGTCCACGATGGTGGAGGAGTTCATCCTGTCCGCCGGCTCCCACACGCTCGAGGTGCGGGTGACCGTCGACTGGCACGAGCAGGCGCACCTGCTCAAGATGCGCTTCCCGGTGGCTCTGGCAGGCCCGTCGGCCACCCAGGAGATCCCCTACGGCTTCCTTGCCCGGCCGGTCGACGGGCGGGAGCTGCCCGGCCAGTCCTGGGTCGACCTCACCGGGACGCTCGCCGACGGCCGAGCGGCCGGACTGACGGTGGTCAACAACGCCAAGCACGGCTACGACTTCAGCCCCGCGGGCCAGCCGGGAGAGCAGGACACGCCGTCGATCGGCATCACCACCGTTCGCAGCCCCGTCTACGCCTGGCACGATCCGCAGACCCTCGATCCGGACGGCCTGTACTCGTTCCAGGACCAGGGCATCCAGCACTTCTCATGTCTCGTCGCGCCCCACGCAGGCGACTGGCGGGCCGCCCAGCCCGCCCGCCTCGCGCAAGAGTTGGGCCTTCGGGTCCGCGCCCAGCAGGAGTCGTTCCACGACGGTCCCCTTCCGGCGGCCAACAGTTACCTCGACGTCCGGCAGAGCGGGGCGGGCGAGGTCCTGGTCACCGCAGTCAAGGGTTCGGAGGATGAGGCTGGAAGCGGCGAGGACACCGTCGTCCGCATGGTCGAAGTCGCCGGGCACGACAGCACGGCCACGATCGCTCTGCCGGGGGTGGCTCGTGCCATCGAGGTAGAGGTCGGACCGCACCAGATCCGGACATTCCGGGTCCCGGCCGATCCGGCGGTACCCGTCACCGAGGTCGACGTGATCGAGTGGCCGATCGGGGATCGCGGGCGTGGTGAGTGGCGCGAGACCGAGCCGGACTCGTGAAGGTCGCCGCGGAACCGGCTCAAGGCATCTCGGTCGCGGTGACCATCGCCGATCCCGAGCCCCTCGACGGCGGCATCCTGCGCTACCGGATCCGGGTCCGGGCCGCGGCTGAAGCGGCCTGGGAGGGACGGCTCATCGTCACCGCCAGCACGGACGCCCCACAACCGTGGCGGCTGATCCCGGGGCTCTTCTACGGTGAGAATCGGCCGGAGGAGTGCTTCCGCGTGTATCCCCGGTTTGCGCCGGGACCGCCGGACCCGGGCACGCTGACGAGCGACCACTGGTCGTTCCGTGCGGATCGGGCAGCGACCCCCGCCGTCTTCGCCTGGGGCACGGACGCCGCTGTGGCGCTGGCCGCCCAAGAGGTGACCGATGCCGGCCTGACCGGTCTTGGCTTCGCCGATCGCGGCGGCATGGCGGAGGTCCACCTGAGCTTCCCCTACCGCGAAGAGCCCTGGAGCTACTTCGGCGACGCGGAACCTCGGCCGGCCCGGGCCCAGACCGCCCAACTCGACGCGGGCGAGGTGCTCGACATCACCTTCGACTACTTCGTCCTCGGCCCGGACCGGCACGGCTACGCGCCGGTCCTCCGCGCCCTGCACGCCGAGGCCGTGGCGGCCAACCCCCTGGTGCCGTGGATGGATGCCCCCACGGCCGCCGAGCTGACGGCACACGGTCTGCACCGCTGGCACTACCGGCCCGATCCGCCGGTGCTGCTGGAGACCGTCGCCTTCGACCGGGCCATCGACGGCGACAACCTCGACCGCCAGGCGATGCACATCGCCTGGGTGAGCGGCATCCCCTGGGCCTACGCCCTTGCCCGGCATGCACGTCGCGTGGGCAACCCGGAGTACCTCCGGGACGCGGTGAAGGTGATCGACTTCTGCTGCAGCGAACTCTCCCCGTCCGGCACGTTCTGGGGGACCTGGTACCGCGCGCATGGCTGGCGCGGTTCGTGGACCCATCTGCCAAACGGCCTGCACGCCCGGACACTCGGGGAGGCGACCCTCTTCCTTCTCCGGGCGATCGCGGAGGAGACGGCCGCCGGTCGCGATCACCCGAGCTGGCGCGACGCGGCTGTCAGCAACCTGCGGCACATGCTCGGGCGGCAGCGCCCGGACGGCAACCTCGGCGCCGTCCACGACATGTACACCGGCGAGGTGCTCCAATGGTCCGGAGCAGCCGGTCTGGCCTGGATCCCCGCCTTCGTCGAGGCCGCCGAATTCGGCCGGTCGCTGGGCGGTCCAGACCCGGCAGATCTCGTCGCAGCCGCCCGGAAAGCCGGTGACTACTACGCCCGCTTCGTCCACGCCGAGTACATCAACGGTGCCCCGGAGGACGTCGACCTGGCCCCCACCTCGGAGGATGGGTACTCGGCCGTGATGGCATACGCCGCCCTCGTACGCCACGACGGCGACCCGCGCTGGCTGGGACTCGCCCGACGGTCGGCCGAGTGGATGCTGACGTTCCGCTACAGCTACAACGTCCACTTCGAAGACACGACGATCCTCGGCGCCTATGGTTTCGCCACTCGTGGTGGCGACCAGGCCTCGGTCTCCAACCAGCACCTGGGCAGCTACGGCCTGATCTGCGCTGCCGAGATGATGGAGTTGGCCGAGCGTCTGGACGACCCGTGGCTGCGGGAGCGCACCGAGGAGAACGCGGCCTGCTTCCGCCAATTCATCGCCCGCGACGACGGCGACTTCAACGCCTACCGCGGGATGGTCACCGAACGGTATTACCAGACCGACTGCTTCGCACCGAAGGGCTCGATGCTGACGCTGTCCCACGCCTGGTGCCTGGGAGTGCAGCTCCTCGGTCAGGAACAGGCCCTGGAGTGCTGGGGGCGGCTCGCGCGGCCGCAGCCGGCCCGGCAGGCAGGGCACGGCGGATGACGACCCACCAGCCGCCGCCAGCCGGCCCGGTCTGGGGAGCGATCGCCGACGACCTGACCGGCGCCACCGACCTCGCCGGCAACTTCGCCGCGCGTGGCTACGCGACGGTCGTCGTGTTGGGAGCAGGGGCGATGGCCGATCCCACGCCCGCCCTGCACGGGGCGGACTGCGTGGTCGTGGCCTTGAAGTCGCGGACGGCTCCGGTGGCCGAGGCCGTCCGCGACAGTCTCGCGGCGCTGGACCGCCTCCGGGCGGTGGGTGCGCGGCGGTTGTATCTGAAGTACTGCTCGACCATGGATTCGACGCCGCAGGGCAACATCGGCCCGGTGATCGACGCTCTGCTCGACGCACTCGGCGAAACCAGCACGATCGTCGTACCGTCCTTCCCCGACACCGGCCGGACGGTCTACGGCGGGTACCTGTTCGTCGGGTCCGACCTGCTCGCCGACAGCTCAATGCGATTGCACCCGCTCACCCCGATGACCGAGTCTCACCTACCCGACCTCCTCAGACCCCAGACCCGGCACGCCATCACCAAGATCGCACTGACTGACATCCGAGCCGGAGCGTCGTCCCTGCGCCGACGTCTGCGGGCGCTACCGGACGGCACGCTGGCCGTCCTGGATGCCATCGACAACGAGGACCTGGCGACGATCGCCGAGGCGTCGTTCGACCTGGGGCTGGTCACCGGTGGCTCCGGGATCGCGTTGGGCCTCCCACCGCGCGAGGACGGGGACGGCGTCCGACGGATCACATCCGCAGGCGGGCGGCGAGTGGTCCTCAGTGGCAGCGCTTCGCAACGATCGAGGGAACAACTGATCCATGCGCGGGGCCGGCTGCCTTCACGAACGATCGACTCCAGCCGGCTGGATGAGAACCTGAGCGGATACGTCGACGAACTCGCCGCATGGGTGGCCGAGAGGTGGCGAGAAGACCCTCGGTGCACGCCCCTGATCGCCTCGGTCGACGACCTCACCGATTTCGAGCCGGGCCAGGTCGCACCTGCCGCCGCCCGGGTCGAAGAGCTTCTCGGGGAGCTGTCCCGCCGTCTGGTGGACGCCGGTGCGCGCCAACTGGTCATCGCAGGTGGCGAGACCTCCGGAGCGATCGCAGCCGCCCTCGGCGTCCAGGCGTTGCGGGTCGGGCCGCCGGTGGCTCCGGGCGTCTGCTGGACCGAGGCGCGAACCGGCTCCGGTGAGCTGGTGAACCTCCTGTTGAAGTCGGGCAATTTCGGTGACACCGACTTGTTCGTCCGAGCCTGGGAGATTCTCGACACGAAGGAAGGCAGCCAATGAGCATCGATCCCACCAGCCCGCCCGAGGACGAGTTGCGGCGCGACCTGGTCGCCACCGCCGCGGACCTTGCCGCGCTCGGGCTGAGCCCGGGCGCCTCGGGGAACATCAGCGTGCGGCTCGGCGAACGCGTGCTGGCGTCGCCCACCGGTGCCCGCTTGGCGGCTCTCGACCCCGACGGGCTGACGATCCTCGATCTGGCCGGAAACTGGGTCGGCGGCGACAAGCCCACCAAGGAGTCGCCGCTGCACACGGCGATCTACCGGCGTGACCCGTCCGCGAGGGCGGTGATCCACCTCCACTCGCCGAACTCGGTGGCCGCCGCGACCTTGCCGCCGTGGTCGGAGTTGAGCGCTATCCCGCCGATCACGCCGTATTTCCTGATGCGCGTCGGCCAGTGTCCGCTGGTGCCCTACGCCGATCCCGGCGACCCGGCTCTGGCGGATGCGCTCACCGCACTGCCCCACCAATTCAGGGCAGCCTTGCTCCAGAACCACGGGCTGGTCGTATGGCACGCCACCCTCGACCAGGCTCACCAGGCGGCAGTCGAACTTGAGGAGACCTGCCGAATCTGGCTGGCCGTCGCGGGTCTCGAGCCACACCTTCTGTCAGCGGAGACCGCCGCCCGTCTCGCGGCCCGGCACGGCACCTACTGGGGCTGACTCAGCCGGGAAGAAGATCAATCCATGAGTGCACAACCATCGGCGACCCGCCCGATCGAGGGCGTCCAGCTGTTGTGCTACGCCGATCGTTTCGGCGGCGACCTGACGCAGCTGAGGCGCCTCCTGACGGGGCCGCTGAAAGCTTTCCGCGGGGTTCACATCCTGCCGTTCTTCGTCCCGTTCGACGGTCAGGACGCAGGCTTCGACCCCGTCGACCACACGACGGTCGACCCGCGCCTGGGAACGTGGGACGACATCGCCCAACTGGCGGACGCCGGCCTGGCTGTGACGGCAGACCTGATCGTGAACCACGTCTCCGCGGACTCCGCCGAGTTCCAGGACTGGTTGCGCAAGGGCTCAGCATCCGAGTACGACGGCATGTTCCTCCGGTTCCGCGACGTGTTCCCCGACGGCGCCACCGAAGCCGACATCACCAGCATCTACCGGCCTCGCGGCGGCCTTCCCTTCACCGCCTTCCGTGGCGCTGACGGCTCCCGCCAACTGCTCTGGACGACCTTCAAGCCCACCCAGGTAGACCTCAATGTCCGTCATCCGGCGGGCCGGGCCTACCTGGAGCGGGTGCTGCGCACACTCGCCGGCAACGGAGTGCACACCCTCCGGATCGACGCCGTCGGGTACGCCATCAAGACCCCGGGCACGGATTCCTTCATGACCGGGGACACCCTGGCGTACGTCCGTGAACTCACCGCGCTGTGCCATGCCACGGGGATGGAGGTGCTGGTCGAGGTGCACGCTCACCACACCCAACAGCTGGCGATCGCGCCACTGGTCGACTACGTGTACGACTTCGCCACCCCTGCGCTCCTGCTCCACTCGCTGCGTACGGGCACGACGGAGCGGCTCAGCCGCTGGAACGACCTCCGCCCGCGCAACGCGATCACCGTGCTGGACACCCACGACGGGATCGGGATCATCGACGCCGGCCCCACTACCGGACGTCCCGGCCTGATCGATGAGGACGAGATGGCCGCGATCTTCGCCTGGGTGGACGCGGCTTCCGCCGGCGTCTCCGGACGAGCGAGCGTGATCCCGGCCTGGTGCAGCCTGCCGCACCAGGCGAACACCACCTTCTTCGACGCACTGGGCGGTGACGAGGACGCCTACCTGTTGTGCCGGGCGATCCAGTTCTTCCTGCCCGGTGTGCCGCAGGTCTACTACGTCGGCTTGCTGGCCGGGAGCAACGACCTGCGGGCGTGGGAGGCGTCCGGTGACGGACGTGAGGTGAACCGCCACCACTACACCGCGGACGAGATCTCGAGCGCTCTCGATACCCCCGTCGTCCAGGCGATCCTGGGGCTGGTTGCACTGCGCGACGGCCCGTCCTTCGACGGCGACTACCGGTACCTCCAACCGTCGGAGTGCGAGGCCGAACTCGTGTGGGAGCACGGGGCCGAGTCGACACGGCTGCTGGTCGATCTGGCGCGTCGGAGAACAGTCATCGATGTCGTCTCGACGGGACGCCGCCAACGCTACGAGGGTGTCGCCGACCTGGCCGACCTCGGACGGCAACTGCTCCGGCGATGAGACGAACCGCCGCGCTGGCACGTCCCGAATGGGCCGACGTGCCCGCCTGCGCTGAGTTGCTCGCCTCGGGCCGGCTGAGCTCCGCGGAACTCGTGGCCGAGGGCCTCGCCCGAATCGCGGCGTACGACGGGGACACCGCCGACGCTCCCGGGTTGTCGGCGGTGGTCGCGGTCAACCCTGACGCCTACGCCGAGGCCGACGCGGCCGACGACCGGCGCAGGGCCGGGAAGCCCCTGTCCGCGCTGGACGGGGTCACCTTCGTCGTCAAGGACTGCATCGAGACCTCCGATCTGCCGACCACGCACGGCTCTCCGCTCTTCACCGGCTGGCGTGCGGCGAGTGACGCGCCTGCCGTCGCGAGGCTCCGCGCCGCCGGGATGGTGCTCCTGGCCAAGGTCGCACTCGACGACTTCGCTGCCGCCTGTTTCGGCGAGTGCAGCGTCCGTGGCGTCATGCACAACCCGTGGGACGACGAGCGGATGGTCTCCGGTTCGTCTGGTGGCTCGGCGATCGCGGTCGCGGCAGGCTACGCTCCGCTGGCGCTGGGCACCGACACCGGTGGCTCGCTGCGCATCCCGGCGGCGCTCACCGGGGTCGCCACCCTGAGGGGAACGGGCGGGCTCGTCCCCACCGCGGGAGTCTTTCCCGTGTCGGCGTCCCACGACGTGGTGGGAGCGATGGCCACCACGATCGCAGGCATTCGGCACGCCACCGCGCTGCTGTCGGCACGGAGTCTCGGGCCGGCAGACCGGCCGGCCACCAGGCGCCTGGGCGTGGTGCGTGGTGGGCTGGCCATCTGGGGAGACGACCCGGAGGGGCCGGTACTGCGCCGCTTCGACGAGGTGTGCGAACTCCTGCGCACCGCGGGGTTCACGGTGACGGAGGTGCCCCCGCCGCCACGGAGGTTGCTCGACGCGTCGTCGCTGATCACGTCGGAGATGTCCGCCTCGGTCGGGAGCTATCTCGCCGCGCGTCCGGACGCCCCGGTGCGCAGTTTGGCCGAACTGTTCGCGACCGGTGCGTTCACCAGCTGGGCGAGGATTGCTCTCGCGCGGGGAGTCATGACCGATGCTGATCCTGCCGCCGCGCGCCGTGCCCACCAGGCCGGCGTGGCCGCACGGCACGAACTGCGCGGATACACGGCCAGGCTGCTCGCCGAGCAGCGCCTGGATGCCGTGCTCTACCCCGGCGTCCAGCGCCCGGCCGCACCGATCGGCGTGGAGCAGTCCGGGGTCTTCACCCGGTGGTCGGAGAACACCGGCCTGCCAGCGGTCGGCGTTCCGATGGGCCAGGTCCTTCCCGAGGATGGCGATTGGCCGCTGCCTTGCTCGCTGGAACTGCTCGGCGCCGAAGACCGGGACGATGCACTGCTCGATCTCGCCAGCGCAGTGGAGCGCGAGCTGGGGAGGTCATCGTGAGCATTTCGGCTGGCGTCGTCGAGGGGTTCTACGGCGAGCCGTGGAGCCATCAGGATCGGGTGCGGCTGCTGACGCGCTTTCCCGAACTCGGCTTCGACACCTACTACTACGCCCCCAAGGACGATCCCTACCACCGTGAGCGGTGGCGAGAGCCCTATCCCGCGTCTCCGTTGCGACGCATTCACGAGTTGGCGCGGTGCGCTCAGGGTCTCGGCGGTGGGTTCGTGATGTGCCTGGCACCTGGACTGTCGATGGACTATGTGGATCCGGACGAGCGGTCGCTGCTGTTGGCGAAGGTGCACCAGGCCTGGCAGGCCGGAGTCCGGCAGTTCGCGATCCTCTTCGACGACGTCCCCGCCGAGCTGAGCGACGGCGCGTCCCTCGTCCACTATGGCCCGGGGGCAGGTGGGCTCGGGCTGGCACACGGCGAACTCTGCGCCTGGTTGGGCGAACAGTTCAGGCTGCGGTACGGCATCACCACGCCTCTGCGGATGTGCCCGACCGACTATGCGGGCTTGGCCCGGACGCCGTACCGCGAAGCTCTTTCCGGGACCCTTCCCGACGACGCCGTGGTGATGTGGACCGGCGCGGACGTGGTCGTCGGGACGGTCACCGAGCAGGACGTCCGCGATGCCTCCGCCGCGTTCGGCCGGCGTCTGCTCCTGTGGGACAACTTCCCGGTGAACGACTTCGACCGCACCCGGGTCTTCCTCGGTCCGCTGCAGGGCAGGCCGGCGGCGATTGCGGGCCTGCCGCTGGACGGGATCATCGCCAACCCGATGGTCGAGGCGGCGCCCTCGCTGATGCCGCTTGCCACCGTGGGGATCTGGGCACGGGACCCGTCGCGCTACGACCCCGGACAGGCGCTCACCAAGGCGATGGAGTTGGCCGGGCCCTTCGCCGACCAGCTCCGCCCACTCGTTCGCGCCTGCGCGAGTTGGCCGCCGTCGGCGATCAGAGATCCAGAGTTGGCCGCGCTCGTCCAACAGGTGCGCAGCGGCGGAACCGACCCACGAGCCGCGTTGGAACGGCGATTGCGCGAGCTGGCCGGGTTGCGGGTGCGACTACCGAAGTCGGGGCTGGATGTGCCGGACGCCATCGCCGCAGGCCTGCGCCCGTGGTTGAGGGCTGGCCGACTGGCGGGCCGGCTCGGGCTCGCAGCGCTTCGGGCAACCCACGCAGGGCCGGCCACGGCTCGCGAGGTGGACCTGCTCAGCCGCGCCTTGGCTCGGTACCAGTCACAGGACAAGGACGTCCTGAGCCCGATCCTCATCCCTTGGGCGGAGTCGGTGCTTCCGCACTGAATTCGCCCGGTGTGCGTTGATGAGCCTTCATGGCCTGCCGAGTTGGCTGCGGAGAGCCTCAAGCACAGCTTCCGTAGGCGGTCCGGGCGACGGCCGGCCGCGCCACACGACGCCGAGCTGGGAGATGGCGTGCTGAGAGCGGATGGGGAGGTGCACGAGCTTGTCCACGGGGTCGGCGCGTGATGATGTCACGATGCCGACGCCGAGTCCGCGCTCGGCGAGGGTGCGCACGGTGCTGGGGAGCGTGACCTCCCAAGCGACGGGAGCGGGGTGGGCCTCGGCATGCATCATCGCCTCATAGGCAGCGCGCATCCCCGTTCCGTGCGCCATGCAGATGATCTCAGCGTCCAGCAGGTCGGCGGGCGAAAGTACGGTCCTGGTGGCCCATGGATGGGTAGGTGAGACGACGGCGGTGACGTGCTCCTGGAGTGCGACCCAGCAGTTGAGTCCGGGTCGGGTGCTGCGCGCCCACGACACGACCGCGATGTCGAGCCTGCCGTCGGCAACCTGATCCTGCAGTTGTAGGGACAGCCCTTCGGTCAGGCTGATCTCCAGTCCGGGGTGTTCGGTCCGGATGGCGACCAGGGCGTCGAGGAACGCTGGCCACGTCAGCCCGGCGACAGCACCGATGCGGGCGCGGCCCCTGAGCAGTCCGAGGTGGTGGTCGGCTGTGGACCGCACATCGTCGAGGGCGGCAAGGACACCGCGAATCCGTGCCAACAACTGGTCGCCGGCCGGCGTTGTCGTCACGGTGCGCGCAGAACGGTCGAACAGTGTGAGGCCGAGTTCGCGCTCGAGCCGGGCCACCTGCGCGCTGACCCCGGACTGGCTGACGTGCAGGGACTGCGCAGCGGCAGTGAAGGAGCCGGCGTCCGCGACCGCCACGGCGTATCGAAGCTGGTGAACTTCCATAACGGCTAATGATGCCAGCAAGCATCAACATCTGTTGGACTACTAGGGCTGCGCCGCTGACACTGGAAATGCACCGACCGAGGAGGTGATCGGCGATGAGCGTCATCGTGCGGACCCGCACCCGGACTGTCAGCACTGCTGGCCTGCCCAAGGGCCTGGGTCTGGTGCAGTTCGCGGCCGCAGCTGTCGACGGGCTGGTGTTGTCCTCCATCACCGTGCATGCCCTCGTCCGCCTCCAGGTCGGCGCGGGGACGATCGCCATCCTTCTGTCCACGGCCGCTGCGTTGGCGATGGTGACCGCTCCCCTCTTGGGAGCCGTCGCCGACCGGGTCGGCCTGGCCCGGGCCGGAGCCGCCTATGCCGCCCTGTCGGGGGCAGCGCTGGTCATCTATGCCGCGACCCGCTCGCTCATCGGCTTCGCCGTCGCAGCGGTCCTCTTCATCACTGCACAAGCCGCCGCCGGGTCCGTCCGGCACGCAATTGCCGTTGTCGGGGTCCAGGGCGCGGACCGTACCCAGCTGCGGGCCAGCATGCACACAGTCCTCAACGCCGGGTTCGGCTGCGGAACTGTGCTCGGAGTTCTCGTTCTGGCGAACGCCACCGACCCGGTGTTCTCCACCGCGTATGGTCTCGGCGCCGCTGTGTCACTCGTCGCCGCGGCGGCCACGCTGCGTCTGTCCGTCCCGGACCGGGCCGGCGAGCGGCGCGGCACCGAAGGCCCTTGGATCGCGCTGCGCGACCGGCCGTTCGCCGTCGCTGTCGCTCTCGCCTGTCTGGTGCAGCTGACCATGCCGATCCTGTCGTTGCTGCTGCCCTTCTGGGTGCTGCACACTGCGGCCCCGCCCTGGACCGCTGCCGTCGCTCTGGCGGTGAACACTGTGCTGGTGATCAGCGTCCAGCGCAGCTGGGCGTCACGCCTTGTCGACGCCCGCACGACCGCACGATCCGCGCTCATCGCCGCCGTCGCGATGGGCGCCACGGGCGTGATCCTCGCCGCACTACCACTCACCGACTCACCCCTCACCGCGGTCGGCCTGGTGATCGCCGGGGTCATCGTCTTGACCGTTGGCGAAGTCAGTGGCGGCGCCGCGGTATGGCAGGTCGCCCTCCAACACGTCGACGCCGCCGCCGAGGGGCGCTACCAATCGGCGTTCTCCATGTCCGCCAGTGGCGCCCGCATCCTCGGGCCCCTCCTCGCGCTGCCGCTGCTGATCAACGCCGGCTCGAGCGGCTGGATCGTGCTGACCCTCACCATGAGCGCCGCCTGCCTGCTTGTCGCTCGCCGCGGCCTCCGCCGCACCCAGACCCACCAAACAGACGAAGAGGAGTAGTGCTGTGACCAGTTTCGAGGAGTTCCTCACCACGAGGGAAGCCGCGTCGACCGCTTTCGTCGAAGGAGACGCCGGCCCACTGCTGGGGGTCTCCGTCGACACCGACCCCGCCACCATCTATGCGCCCACCGGCGCCGTCGTCGTCGGCGCGAAGATCGTCAACGCCGGCAACACCGCGGGAGCTGCCACCTTCGCTCCGGGAGCAGAGAACCGATTCGAGATCCTGCACTCCGGTTCCGATGGAGACCTTGGCTACTGGACCGGCATCCAGCGGTCGAAAGTCGTGTTCAAGGACAAGCCGGAGCCGGTGACCATGAACCTTCGCATCACCGAGCTGTTCCGACGCGTCGATGGCGAGTGGAAGCTGTTCCACCGGCACTCCGACCTCCTCCAGGAGCGATAGCGCCCTCGGGGCGCACGATAATGCTCGCCGGACAAAGCATCGGGACGCACATCGCCGGTACACCCTCGATTGCGATGAGCCTGCTTGCGGGTACGTCCTGGTGGTGCGACCACAACGGAGAACCCATGTCGGATCTGAAGCTCATCCGCATCCCCCGGCCGAACCGGGATTCTCAGCGGTCGCGATGAGTCCGAACAATGAATGTCGATCTGCATGGCCGCGACCATTGAATATCGGGAGCACAAGGAGGTTGAGCATGGGTCGGTTGGTCGTCGTGAACTTCACCAGCATCGACGGGGTCATCCAGTCACCGCTGTCGCCGGACGAGGACCGCGAGGGCGGCTTCGAGCACGGTGGCTGGGTCCCGCCGTACAGCGACGACACCGTCAACGCCTTCATGCAGAAGGCGACCGTTGGCGCGGCCGGCATGCTGCTCGGCCGCCGCTCCTACGAGATCCTTCGCGATGCCTGGGCGGAAGCGAACGACACCGAGCCGGCGATCGCGGCCATGGACCGCATGCCGAAGTACGTCGTCTCAACCTCGGACGTCGACCTCGCATGGCCCAACTCCCACATCATTGGCAGCGACCTGCCCCGCGCAGTCACGGACCTCAAGGGCCGCACCGACGGCGACCTCGTCGTGTTCGGATCGGGGACGGTGGTCCGCGGGCTCGCCGAACACGATCTGGTCGATGAGTACCGCCTCCTGGTCTTCCCGCTCGTTCTGGGAGCCGGGAAGCGGATGTTCGACGACCGAGGGAGTTCGGCCAAGTTCAGGCTGATCGACAGCGTCGTCACATCCAGCGGCGTCGTCATCCTCACCTACACACGAGAGAAGTCCGCCTGAACATCTCTCCCCTGTCGGCGGGATTGTCGATTCCGTGGGGTCGTTCGCGTCGGTACAGATGAGAGGCCCACAGGGGCCGTGAAGAAAGGAAGTCACGATGGCCAACTACCTGATCCTGATATACCGCGGCGACCAGACGCAGCCGGCGGCTGGCGAGGTGAGCGTCTCATACCGGGAGTTCATGCAGCGTCGCGCGGGGGCTCTGCGTGGTGGTGCCGCGCTGGAGTCGGCTGAGACGGCGACCTCGGTGCGCAGCGACGGACGCGGCGGCTTCACAGTGACCGACGGCCCGTTCGCGGAGACGAAGGAGGTGCTGGGCGGTTACTACGTGATCGAGGCCGCGGACCTGGACGAGGCGCTGGCGATCGCCAAGGAGGTGCCGGCGCCGGACGGCGGTGTCGAGGTCCGGCCGATCCGCGTGTTGAACTGATGGTCACGGCCAGCGCGGAGGTCGCTGCGGCGGTCGCGGATGCGCACCGCCGGGAATGGGCCTTCGTGCTGGCCTCGACCCGACGAGTCGCTGGCGACCTCGATACCGCCGAGGAGGCGGTGCAGGACGCCTACGCCTCCGCTCTGTCGGTCTGGGATGAGCGGGGTATTCCCCACAACCCAGCCGCGTGGCTCACCACCGCGGCTCGTCGACGCGTGCTCGACCTGCGCCGACGAGCCGAGGTGGCGCGGCGGGCGATGCCGGAGCTGCTCCCCGCTGAGGTCGAGGAGTCGGACCCTGACGCGCAGGCATTTCCTGACGACAGGCTCCGGCTGGTGTTCACCTGCTGTCACCCCGCGCTCTCCGAAGAAGCTCAGGTGGCGCTCACGCTGAAGCTCGTCTGCGGGTTGTCGGTGCCGGAGGTCGCGCGCGCCTTCCTGGTCGCGGAGCCGACGATGGCCGCCCGGATCACCCGCGCGAAGAAGAAGATCGCCGCGGCGCATATCCCGTACCACGTGCCCGAACCCGGTGAATTGCCGGGCCGGCTGGACTCGGTGCTCGCCGTGATCCATCTTGTCTACACCACCGGGCACACCGCCCCCTCCGGGGCTGACCTGATCCGCCGCAGCCTGAGCGAGCGCGCGATCGAGCTGGCCGTCATGCTCCGTTCCCTGCTGCCGGACGACCCGGATGTCGCCGGGCTGCTCGCGCTGCTGTTGCTGACCGATGCCCGTCGCCCCGCCAGGACGGACGCGGACGGCGCAGCGGTGATGCTGGAGGACCAGGACCGCAGCCGCTGGGACACAGCGGCGATCCGCACCGGCCTGACGCTGCTGGAAACCTCCCTGGGGCGGCGAGCGCCCGGCCGGTTCACACTGATGGCGACGATCGCCGCCGTGCACGACCAGGCCGCGACCTGGAGCGACACCGACTGGGAGCAGATCCTCGGCCTCTACGACCTGCTGTCGGACGTCTGGCCGTCGCCGGTGGTGTCGCTCAACCGGGCCATCGCGATCGGCTTCGCCAAAGGGTCCGAGGCCGGGCTCGCCGAACTCGACCGATTGGCCACCGAGCCGCAACTCGCCGGCTACGGGTACCTCGCCGCGGCCCGTGCCCACCTCCTGGCCCGGCTCGGCCGCATCGGCGAAGCGCGCACCGCCTATCAGGAAGCGCTGCGCCTCACGGCGAACGACGCCGAACGCGCTCACCTGCAAACGCAGCTCACCAGTCTCCGTCACTCCTGAATCGCTGCTGTCGATCCGCAGGCCTGCGGTCGACATCAACGGCGCCGGATGCCACCTTGATTTGACCACCTCCTCCAGCAGGTCCGCTCAGGTCGAACTGGCCGATCAACTCCCTGTGTTGCCGACATAGCTGGCTGGGTCGGCCACGAACTGATCGCGGCACCCGTCGGAGCAGAAGTAGTACGTCTGCGCGTCGTAGGTTGCAGACGGGGCGGTCTGTGGGTCGACCGTCATGCCGCACACCGGGCACTGTGCCAACTCGGTCATGATCATCCCTTTCGTTGGGTGCTCCTCCGTGTACCCGGTGGCCGCCGGGGAAAACCGCGGTGTCAGCCGACCGACTGACGTCACTTCCGACCTCCAGCTAGGCAAGGCTGCCCGTTGGCGACCTCGTCTGCGGCAGCGAGAGTGGGTAGATGCCTGGCCGCCCGGCCGGCGAAGGAAGGAAGACGATGTCGCTGCTCCGCGTCCACAACTTCGCAATCTCGCTGGACGGCTTCGGTACGGGTGAACCGCAGAGTCGCGAGGCGCCGTTCGGCCACGCCGGCCAGAGGCTGCACGAGTGGATGATCGCGACGCGTTGGGCAGGCGAGATGTTCGGTCGTGGCGACGGCACCACGGGGGTCGACGACGCGTTCGCCAGCCAGCACGGCCAGGGCATCGGCGCGGAGATCATGGGCTCGAACAAGTTCGGCTATCCCGGCTGGCAGGACGACCCCGAGTGGACCGGTTGGTGGGGGCCCAACCCTCCGTTCCACACACCAGTGTTCGTGCTCACCCACCGGCCCCGTCCCGTCCTTGAGATGGACGGCGACAACGTGTTCCACTTCCTTGACGCCACCCCAGCCGAGGCGCTGCGCGTGGCGCGCGAGGCCGCCGGGGAGCTCGATGTGCGCCTGGGCGGTGGCGTCACGGTCGTCCGCGACTTCCTGGCCGCGGGGCTCGTTGACCACCTGCACCTGGTCGTCGTACCGATTGTGCTCGGCCGTGGCGTCCGGCTCTGGGACGGGCTCGAAGGCCTCGAGCGCGACTATCAGGTCGAGTCCGTCCCGTCGCCCAGTGGGGTGGTCCACCTGACCTTCACGAGGGCGGGAGCCGAGGCGTGAACTCGAGAACCGAGTTTGGTCGATGTTGAACCTGATCCAGTTCCCGGTGAATCGCGGGCGAGGGCAGGCGGCTGTTCCCTGAGCAGGCCTCGACGCCGCGCGACCTACTCAAGAAGCTGATTCGCGGCGCGGTGGTGCGGGTACAGCGGTGGACATGACCGAACCGCAGGAGGGCCCTTTCCCCGCGCAGGAACAGCAACCGCCCGGCACCACCGCTGAAATGCGGCCCCGACCCGATCACGGCGAGGACAGCTATGTCGGCTCCGGGTTGCTGACCGCACGCAAGGCCCTGGTCACTGGCGGCGATTCAGGCATCGGCCGAGCGGTGGCAATCGCGTTCGCCAGGGAAGGTGCTGACGTGGCCATCGGGCACCTGCCCGAGGAGCAGGACGATGCCGACGACACCCTGCGACTCGTTGCGGCTGCCGGCCGAAAGGGCTTCTCACTCCCCATCGACCTCACCGGTGGTGTGGACGCATGCCGCGAACTGGTCCAGACCGCCGTCGACCAGCTTGGTGGGCTCGACCTGTTGGTGAACAACGCCGGCTTCCACTTCACCAAAGGCGACGCAGGCACCCTCCCGGGACTCCAGCCGCAGAACGTTGACCGGGTGCTCGCCCTGAACTTCGCCGCCGTCCTGTGGACCTCCCAAGCAGCACTCCCCCACCTCGACAAGGGCTCAGCGATCATCAACACCAGTTCGATCCAGGCCTACGAACCTTCCACCCAGCTCCTCGATTACGCCGCCACCAAGGCGGCGATCAACAGCATCACGGTGAACCTCGCCGAGCAGTTGGGCCCGAAGGGGATCCGCGTGAACGCGGTCGCTCCGGGCCCGATCTGGACACCGCTGCAGCCTGCGACCCGCGACGCTGCAGAAGTCGAGCACTTCGGTGAAGACAGCCCGCTCGGCAGGGCCGGCCAACCGGCCGAAGTGGCGCCGGCCTTCGTCTTCCTCGCCTCGGAACGCACGGCAAGTTACGTATCGGGCACGATCCTCGGCGTGACGGGCGGCAAGGCCACCTTCTAGGGCATCCGCGCCATCTCGGGCACTGGGCCTGGAAAGACCCACGTCACCGTCCACGACTACCTCGACACCAACGTGTCCGTCCTCAAGATCCATTACTCCCGGCGCCGTGCGGCGTACCGCCAGATGGGATTCCTCGAATGGCGAAGTTGGTCCGGTCGCCGTCCCTCGTGCCTGCGAGCGGTTCGCCGGTCGGCGGGCCGACGCCATGCGAGTGCGAGGCATCGCGGTCGGTGTCCAGCCTCGCGTCCGCGGTCGCGCACACCTCAACTCGGATCTTCACTGTTCCGCGGGCCGTGTAGAGTCCGGCGTGGTCGGCATCTTACCTAGCCAGATCAAGATTCGGTGACACCGCCGGGCTCGAGAAGCGGTTCGACGGAGCGGGGATGTTACCTCTGATGTGACCACAGACGTGACATCTCGAGGTAACACGGTTCCGGCTGCCCGAGATAATCGAAAACAACCAGGCCATCCACCGACTCAGCGATGGTAGACGTCGCTGCGGTGATCGATACGCAGGACCACAACTTCCCCGGCAGCGTCGTTGATCCTGTAAAGCACCCGGTAGGTGCCGCGCCGGGCCGACCACACACCGCTCAGCTCGCGGCGCAACATCTTGCCGACCCGTCGCGGGTTGGCGACCAGAGGTCCGGTCATGAACTCGATCACCGCCGCTGCGACCGGTTCAGGCAGGCCGGTCTGGACGGCCCGAACCGCAGGCAGGGTGAGGACCCAGTTCGTAGTCCTCGGAAGGGTTCACGGGCGAAGGTTCCGGATCGCCTCGACTCCGCGGATCACGTCCCCGCTCACGTAGGCCGCGTCGGCTTCGCGGATGTCGGCGAGCGCTTCGCGATCGGAGAGCACGTCAAGGGTCTCCTCGAGTTCAGCCAGGTCGGCCGGGCTGATCAGGACCGCGACCGGCCGTCCGTTGCGCGTGACCGTGACACGTTCGTGGTGGCGCTCGACACGGTCGACAACTTCACTAAAGTGGGCCCGGACCTCGCGCAGTGGCTCAGCAGTCATGACCACAATTGTGGCGCTCTGTCATGGAGAATCAAGCCCCGACCCGTGTAGACGTCCGCCCGCGGCGCGGCAGATCCGGCCGGATCTGCCGCCTGCTCGACGTCGGGCCGCTACGGTGGCCGGGCGAGTACCCGGCTGGAGCGACCGTCGTTGTTCGGCGCCAAGGTTCACCTTCTCGTCGTCCATGAGTCCCGGCTCCTCGAGCTGGGATACCGCGGCACGCTGGGACGGCGCGCTGGGCGACCTATGTGGATTTCGACTCGGCTGCCAAGGCGGAGCGGGCGTTGCGGAAGGGAGCCGAGGAACTGACTCGGACGGGGTATCGCGAGTTCGAATGGGTGCCGGAGCCGGCCATTGATCGGCTTATCTCCCAGTTTGGTGTTGACACCGTGTGTAGCAACCTGGCGAAGCGCGCCAACTGAGGATGTTCGAGAGGTGCCAGCAGCACTCCGTGCGGGATGGGCCGGCCACGCCGTTGCACTCCGTCCCACACCCGAGCCGGAGGTGGCACGTCTCGCGGCGTGGGCACACCCGCCAGAAGGGCTGCTTCCAGGGCAGCACGACGACGTGCTAAGCGGGGGGAGCTGACCCCCGAAGCGCTGCGTCCAGCCACTCGTCCGACACGTCGGCGGTCTTGGCTGTGCGGATCGCGAACTCGACCTTCAGTGAGTTCCCGGTGAGCGTTCCGTGCGCTACGGCGACGCGCCCGGCCGCCTCGCAGGCGCGAACGAGGTCGATGGTGTTCGCAGAGCTGACCGGGCTGAGGTATCCAGCGGTCCTTCGCTGGACTCGCACTTCGACAACGGTTGCGACGGACCGTGCCTTCTGGACCTCTGCGGAGTGGAGCGTTGCGACGACAGATGCCGAGGGCTTGCCATGGAGAAGGGGACTGAGCAGGTCTTGGTGGGCCTCTTCGCCCGTAACCTGCATGGAAGATGTCGCCGGAAGGATCACGTATGGCTCGGCGGGTAGCGGGACTGGCGGGTGGATTTCGTCGGGTCGTGGCAGCTGCAGCGTGACCCGTCCGCGCAGCTTCTCGCCTTGTCTGGCCCAGATGCGGGCTGAGACCTGAAGAGCCGCGCCCCTGGCTCGAAGATCCTCAATGGCGGCCGCGTACGTCTGCGCCTCGTTCTCCGGCAGGAACCCCACGACGCGACCACTGATCACGACATCAATGAAGCCGGACCCGTCGCCGACCGGAACCAGGAGGGCAGGAACTGAATCGATTTCGACACCGGCCTCGGTAATCGGGATGCCTGCCGCGGCGAACGCCTCACCGATGCCTCGCCGGTTCATGAACTCGCCGTCTACGTCACACGAGTGGAGTGTCCACCCCCACGCGGTAAGAGGGTGCAACTGTTCAACTGGGGGTGCGGCAGGCAATCCCACTGGTGCAACGTCGACCGAGCCGCGGTTGCAGTAGCCCGGCACGCGAACCGTCCCGCCGGCGCTATCGATCACCGGCGCGTATCGAGCCGCGATGCGGCGGGGCACGTAACCGAGCTTGCGGTTGCCGATCCAGGCTCCGATTGCGCTCGGGTCGTGGACGTTGTTGGGCTCGCGCTTGAGACGAACCTCAACTGGCCCGTCATCAGCGTAATCAATCGCGCTGTGATAGCTCGTGCCAACGATTGGCAACCACATGTCCGGCGGCGCCGCACCCGTGTCACCCCTAGCGATGGCAGGGCGCACCCCAGCCGCGATCCGCGCTGGCTTCTTCTGCCTCTTCGCCCAGATGAACAAGACGACGACGACGACGACAGCAACGGCGACCAAGAACCCAGTCATGTTGTCCTTCAGTGGAGGTGGGTGAACCGGGTTCTTCCTATCACGCGACGGTCGTCCCTGCTGCGCCGATGCGACATCTCGGGGCAACGCCCCGTCGAGCACGGTGAAACAGCGTCGAGCATGACCGTCGAGAAGCTGGCCACGCACAGACTCAAGCTCCTAGTGTCGCGCGTCTGAATCTCGTTTACGGGTGTGGGGCAGGATTTCGTCGGCGGTCTTGGTCCAGGTGAAGGGGTGGCAGCGGTCGTTCCAGCCGGTGATGAAGGCCCGGATCGCGCCGACGAGTTGGGGGACGCTGTCGAAGCTGCCGCGGCGGATGGCTTGCCGGGTGATGATCCCGAAGAACACCTCGACCAGGTTCAGCCACGAGCCGCTGGTGGGGGTGAAATGCAGTGTGATCCGCGGGTTCTTGGCGAGCCAGGCCTGGATCTCGGCGTGTTTGTGGGTGTGGTAGTTGTCCACGACGACGTGCAGCTTGCGGCGGGGGTAGGCCCTGGCGACCTTGCGCAGGAAGTCGCCGAACTCGGCCTTGCCGTGCCGGTCGTAGCACTGATCGACGACCCGGCCGGTGGCGACTTCCAAAGCGGCGAACAGCGTGGTGGTGCCGTTGCGCTGGTAGTCGTGGGTGGCCTTCTCCGGCAGGCCAGGACGGACCGGCAGGATCGGCGCGGTCCGGTTCAACGCCTGAATCTGGGACTTCTCGTCCACACACAGCACGATCGCGTTCGTCGGCGGGTTCAGATACAAGCCCACGACGTCACGGACCTTGGCCTCCAGTTCGGGATCGGTCGAGAACTTGAACGTCTCCCGCCGCCACGGCTTGATCCCGTACTTCCGCCACGCCCGCGCAACGGTCGCATCCCCGATACCGAGCTGGCCGGCGAGCAGTCGGGTCGACCAGTGCGTCACCGCCAGCTGCTCCGCCGGCGGCTCCAGGGTGGCCGCCAGGATCCCGGCGTCATCGACCGTCTTCGGCCGACCCGACCGCGGCCCGTCATCCAGACCCGCGATCCCCGACTCGGCGAACCGGTCCCGCCACTTGATCACCGTCGGCCGGGACACGCCAAGCTGGCTCGCTACCGCCGTGGTCCCACCCCCGGCCGCACTCGCCAACACGATCCTGGCCCGCTCCACATGACCCGCCGACACCGTCGAAGACCTGGTCCACGACTCCAGAATCAGCCGATCCGCATCGGTGATCTCCACAGTTGATGATGGCATGCCCCATCATCCCACACCGTCAATGAACTAATGACGCGCGACACTAGTGGCGTCCGGGGTGGACCGGAGCGAGGGAGCGGGTGGGACGACGGTGGAGAACGGGGGAGGCTTCAGGGTCGATCCCCGGTCTGCGCAGGGCGGGCGCTGGCTACAGTGTCGGCGTGCTCACTCCCAGACCTCGCCGCCAGGGCGACCCCGGCTCCCGCGTCGCGCCGGGGCTCGTCACCGCCGCCGACTGGGCCTGGCGCGTACTCGTGATCGCTGCCGTGGTGGCCCTGCTCTGGTGGCTGCTCACCTACTTCTCCGCGGTCTCCGTGCCGCTCGCGGTCGCCGTCCTGCTGACCGCCCTGCTGACGCCGCTGAACCGGCTGCTCGCGCGGGCGAAACTGCCGCCGCTGCTGGCGGCGGCCTGCTGCCTGCTGGCCATGGCCCTGATCGTGGGCGGGGTGTTCACCACGGTCGGCGTCCAGATCGCGCGGGAGTGGCCGCAGTTGTGGGAGCAGACGTCGCAGGGAATCACGGTGCTCACCGACTGGCTGGCCACCGGACCGCTGCACATCGACGCGATCCAGCTCAACACCTACCTCGACCAGTTCACCGAGTGGTTGAGCAACTCCCGCGAGGAGCTCGCGACCGCCGTCGCCCACGCCGGTGTCGGGGTGGGTCACTTCCTGGCCGGGCTGGCGATCGCGCTGATCGCCGCATTCTTCTTCCTCGCCTCCGGTCGCCAGATCTGGGGTGCGATCACCCGCCTGGTGCCGTCCCACTACCAGGTGGCCACCGCTCGCGCGTCCGAGCGTGGCTGGCTCTCCCTGGTCGCCTACATGCGCGCGCAGGTGCTGGTCGCGCTGGTGGACGCCCTCGGCATCCTGATCGGTGCGCTGGCGCTGCAGCTGCCGGTGCCTTTCGCGCTGTTCGCCCTCACGTTCATCACCGCGTTCGTCCCGGTCGTGGGCGCGGTGCTGGCCGGGACGGTGGCCTGCGCGCTGGCGCTGGTCACCCACGGGCCGGTGAGCGCGCTGATCATGCTCGGCGTCACGATCCTGGTGATGGAGGCCGAGGGGCACTTCCTGCAGCCGATCCTGCTCGGGCGTGCAGTGTCGCTGCACCCGCTGGCCGTGCTGATCGGGCTGGTGATCGGCTCGACCATCGCGGGCATCGTCGGTGCTCTGCTGGTGATCCCGGTGCTCGCGTTCGGAGTGGCGTTCATCCGTGGACTCGATCCGGACCGCTTCGATGTGGTCACAGCTTTGCCAGAATAGAAAGGTGAGCTTTCCTTTATGGAAAGTCGCGCTACGCTCAAGGTATGAGCACTCCTGATCTCGGTCCCATCCTCGAAGACCTGGCCGCAGGCCGCATCGACGCGTCCGAAGCCGCGCGCCGCATCGACGCCCTGAAGGCGCCGGAGCCCAGGCCGGCCGAGCCCACCAACGAGGAGCTCGGCGAGGAGCCCTCCCGCCGCCAGTACTCGCCGTACGCCCGCGAGGTGTTCGGCCAGCCGGACGCCGAGGAGTCCGAGCCGCCGTCCAGCCGCCGTCGGCCCACCGGCAGCAAGGGCGTCGACCGGATCACCGTCCGCGCCGTCGGGCGCCGCGTCCGCATCGTCGGTGACAGCTCGGTCGCGACCGCGTCCGCCGAGGGCCCGCACGTGCTCCGCCGCAACGGCTCGGTGCTGGAGGTCGCCAGCGACGGCGAGATCGGCCCCACCCTCGACGGGTTCAGCATCCTGCGCCCGCCCCGCAGCTTCGACGACATCCGTGCGATGGGGCTGGGCAAGGAACTCCACCTGCGGGTCAACCCGGCGATCATCGTGGACGTCGAGGTCACCGCCGGCCAGCTGACCACCACCGACCTGCCCTACCTGGGCAAGGTGCGGGTGACCGCCGGCAGCGCCGAGATGGCCGGGGTGTCCGAGGTCAACGACGTGCTGGTGCAGGCCGGGTCGGCCACCGTGAAGGGCACGATCACCACCGGACGCTCCCGGGTGCGGGTCGAGTCCGGCCAGCTGACCGTCGAGCTGGGGGACGAGTCCAACGTCACCGTGCACGGCGAGGCGCAGCTGGGCCGGGTGAGCTGGACGGGCGCGCACACCGGCCAGGTCGACGAGGTCGTGATGGGCAACGGCTCGGCCCGCCTCGACGTCGGCGTGGTGATGGGCTGGGCGAACATCAAGGCGGGGAAGTGAGCTACCGGGCGCCGTCCGACTGCCCGGTGTGTGGCGGCGAACTGGTCACCACCCGGCTGGGCTGCCGCAGCTGCGGCTCCGAGCTGGCCGGTGAGTTCGGGCACTGCGACTTCTGCGCGCTGGACGAGCGCGACACCGAACTGCTGCGGGTCTTCCTCGCGTCCCGGGGCAACCTGCGCGAGGTCGAGAAGCACCTCGGGGTGTCGTACCCGACCGCGCGCGCCCGCTTCACCGCCCTGCTGCTGAAGCTGGGCCTCGCCGGGGACACCGAGCCGACGGCGGCGATGACCCGCGACCAGGTGCTCAGCGAGGTGGCCTCCGGCGCGCTCTCGCCCGCCGAGGCCGCCGAGCTCCTCGCCGGCCTGCCCTGACCGGATTGGGGACGGTTCCTAACTCGGTCCGGGACCGAGTTAGGAACCGTCCCCAATCCGCGCGGCTGGCGCGATGTGGCCGCTCTTGCGGTCCCCGATGTCCCACGCGTCACGCCAGGGCCCGCGGGCGGCTGGATGGCGACACCCGTCCGAGCCGGACGTCGTGCACCCGCAGGCTGGTGGGGCACGGCGGTCTCACCAGAACCGTGACGCCATCCGTCCGCCGAACCCGCCGGCTGGGGCCTCCGGGACAGCTGGGACGCGGATCGTGGCCGGATCCCGACAGGGGCCAGCGGCGGCTGGGAGCGGACTCGCTCGGGCCGTCAGGAGGTGAAGGGGGTCACCTCGACGATCGTGACCTCGATCGGCTTGCCGGTCGGGGCGGTGTAGGTGACGGTGTCGCCCACCTTGTGGCCGAGGATGGCCGCGCCCAGCGGCGACTGCGGGGAGAACACCTCGACGTCCACCGAGTTGTCCAGGCCCACCAGCTCGCGGGAGCCGAGCAGGAACGTGTCGGTGTCGTCCGCGTCGTCGTCGTAGTAGATCGTGACCGAGACGCCGGGGACGACCTCGTCGGAGCCGGCCGGGGCCTCGCCCACCTCGGCGTTCTCGAGCATCGCGGTGAGCTGGCGGATCCTGGCCTCCTGGTGTCCCTGCTCCTCGCGCGCGGCGTGGTAGCCGCCGTTCTCGCTGAGGTCGCCCTCCTCGCGGGCCTGGGCGATCTTGGCAGAGACCTTCTGCCGCCCCTCCGTCTTGAGGTACGCGAGTTCGGAGGTCAGGCGGTCGAAGGCCTCCTGGGTGAGCCAAGTGGTCTGGTCAGTCATGCGTTGCAGGCTACATGCCGCGCGGCCGGTCGATCAGGCGGTGTGGCACGAGTCGATCACCGCGGTCGTGGCGCGCAGGTACGTGCGCACCCCGACCTGGAGCTGGGTGAGTCGCTCGCCGCCGGGCGGGACGGCCACGGTCACCTCACCGACCCGGTCGTGGCTCACCGCCTGCACGTAGAGCTGGCACTCCGCGCCCCGGGTGGTGTCCGGACGGTCGATCGTCACGGTCACGTCGATCAGCGTGTCGGAGCGGACGGTGAACGCGTCCACCCGCGCCGTGACCACGTTCAGCGCGCCGTGGCCACCGGCCCACACCAGCCAGACGACACCGGAGACGGCCAGCACGACCGCCAGCGGGATCCACCAACGGGAGCGGCGCACGGGCGGGTAGCGGCGGGCCAGCCGTTCCTGAGCGGTCACCGGCGTCCATCCCTCCGTCCGGTTTTGGGGTCCTTGGTATCCGTGCCCAGAATATGGGCATGAGCCTGCGGCTGCTTCACGTTCACGCCCACCCCGATGATGAGTCGAGCAAGGGTGCGGCGACCACTGCCTATTACGTGGCGCAGGGCGTCGACGTCCGGGTGGCCACGTGCACCGGCGGCGAGCGGGGCTCGATCCTCAACCCGAAGATGGACACGCCCGAGAACTGGGCGAACCTGCCCGAGCTCCGCCACGCCGAGATGGCGAAGGCCGCCGAGATCCTCGGGATCCAGCAGGTGTGGCTGGGGTTCGTCGACTCCGGCATGCCGGACGACCCCGAGGACCTGCCCGAGGACGCCTTCGCGCGCATCCCCGCCGAGGTCGCGGCCGGGCCCCTGGTGAAGGTGATCCGCGAGTTCCGTCCGCACGTCCTCACCACGTACGACGAGAACGGCGGCTACCCGCACCCCGACCACATCCAGTGCCACAACGTGTCGATGGCCGCGGTGGCCGCTGCGGCCGACCCGCAGGCGTGGCCCGAGCACGGCGAGGCCTGGCAGGTGCCCAAGGTGTACTACGACATGTCGCTGCACCGCGGACGCTACGCCGCGCTCGACGCCCGCATGCACGAGGCCGGCCTGGGCACCCCGTACGCCGAGTGGCTGGCCGAGTGGGGCGAGGACCCCGGACGGCTGTCGCGACTGACCACCTTCGTCCCGTGCGCGGACTACTTCGAGGTGCGCAACGCCGCCCTGCTCGCCCACGCCACCCAGATCGACCCGGACGGACGCTGGTTCGCCGTGCCGCTGGAGATCCAGCGCGCGGGCTGGCCCACCGAGGACTACCAGCTGGTGCGTTCGACCGTGCCGGTGACCCTTCCCGAGGACGACCTCTTCGCGGGGCTGCGGGACGCGGATAACCTGAAGCCATGGAGTTACTCGATCTGATGGTGGCGACGCCGTCGTGGCTGCCCCTGGCCATGGCGATCGTGCTGCTCGTGCTGCTGGGTTTCCTGTACTGGAGCATGCGCCGCAACATCCGCCGGATCGACTTCGACGAGGAGCCGCGCGCCGAGTCGCCGCGCTCGCCGGAGGAGTAGCCCGCCAACGCCGCGGTCGGCGCATCCGTCCGCGAGGCCGCCCGGGCGGGTTCGGACGCTCCCGGCCCGCCTATGATCGGGCGTTGTGAATCGCCTTGCCGACGCCACCTCGCCGTACCTGCGGATGCATGCCGACAACCCCATCGACTGGCGGGAGTGGGGGCCCGACGCGCTGGCCGAGGCGCAGGACTCCGGGCGTCCGATCCTGCTGTCGATCGGGTACGCGGCGTGCCACTGGTGCCACGTGATGGCGCACGAGTCGTTCTCCGACCCGGCCGTGGCGGCGATCGTGAACGCGAACTTCGTGGCGATCAAGGTCGACCGCGAGGAGCGTCCCGACCTCGACGCGATCTACATGAAGGCGACGCAGGCGCTCACCGGCTCGGGCGGGTGGCCGATGACGGTCTTCGCCACGCCGGACGGGCGTCCGTTCTTCGCCGGGACGTACTACCCGCCCGAGCGCACCGGCGGGATGCCGTCCTTCACGGAGGTGCTCGAGGCGATCGACACCGCCTGGCGGCAGCGCCGCGACGAGGCGGACGCGAGCGCGAACGCCATCGCCGCGCACCTCGCCGACTCGTTCGGCCCGCTGGCCACGACGGGGGAGCGCCTCGACGTGTGGGGCGTGCTCGACCGGGTCAGCGCCGAGTTCGACCCGATCCACGGCGGCTTCGGCACCGCTCCGAAGTTCCCTGCGCCGCTGCTGGTGGACGCCCTGCTGGTGAAGGGTGAGCCGGGCTCGCTCGACGTCGCCCAGCGGACGCTGGACGCGATGGCGCGCGGCGGCATCCACGACCAGATCGGCGGCGGCTTCGCCCGCTACAGCGTGGACGCGGCCTGGGTGGTGCCGCACTTCGAGAAGATGCTGTACGACAACGCGCTGCTGCTCGGCGCCTACACCCGCGGCTGGCGACGCGTGCCCGACCACGACCCGGTGCTGCGCGCCCAGTTCGAGCGGGTGGTGCGGGGCATCGTCGGCTGGCTCGCACGCGACCTGCTGCTGCCGTCCGGCGGGTTCGCGTCCTCGCTGGACGCGGACAGCCTGGACGCGCACGGACGCCAGCACGAGGGCATCTACTACTGCTGGACGCCCGAGCTGCTCACCGACGCGCTCGGCCCCGAGGACGGGGCGTGGGCGGCGGAGGTGTTCCACGTCACCACCACCGGCACGTTCGAGCACGGCCTGTCGACGCTCCAACTGCGGGGCAACCCGGACGCCGCGCGGCTCGCGTCCGTCAGTGAGCGGCTGCTCGCCGAGCGGGCCGAGCGGTTCGCGCCGGCCCGGGACGACAAGGTGATCGCCGCCTGGAACGGGTGGGTGATCGACGCGCTGGTGTGGGCGGCGGAGGTGTTCGGCGAGCCGGGCTGGCTCGAGCTCGCCCGGGGCGCCGCGGAGTGCCTGTGGCGCGACCACTGGGACTGCCGGCTGCACCGGTCCTCGCTGGCGGGGGTGGCCGCGCCGGTCACCGGGTTCGCCGAGGACTACGGGGCGGTCGCGCTCGGCTTCGCGCGGCTGGCGGGGGCGCTCGGCGACGCGGAGTGGCTGCGGCGGGCCGAGACCCTGCTCGAGCAGGCGCTGGAGCTGTTCGCGGCCGACGACGGCGGCTTCTACGACGCCGCCGCGGACGCCGAGGAGCTGTTCGCCCGTCCGCGGGACACCAGCGACAACCCAACCCCGTCGGGCACCAGTGCGCTGGTGGCTGCGCTCCGCCTGGTGGCGCTGCTGGCCGACCGTCCGGACCTCGCGTCCTGGGCGGACGCGGCCGCGCTCACGCTGCGGGGCCTGCTGGAGCAGGCGCCGCGGTTCGCCGGGTCGGCGCTGGTGGACGCGCTGGTCGCCGACGAGGCGCGGACGGGGCTGCGTCCGGCGGTGGCGGTGGTGGTGGCGTCCGACCCGCTCGGGGAGCTGTCCCGCGCGACGTGGCGGATGGCCCCGATCGGCACCGCGGTGGTCACCGGCCCCGCCGGGACGTCCGGCTTCGCGCACCACTTCGAGGACCGCACCCGGCCCGACGCGTACATCTGCCGGGGCACCACGTGCTTCGCGCCCACGTCCGACCTCACGGAGCTGCGCACCGCCCTCTGGAGCCGCGCGAACTGACCGTGGACCGAAAGGGGACAGTCCCCTTTCGGTCCACGCGCCGCGAGGACACAAACCTGGCGGGAAAGGGACAGTCCCCTTTCCTTTCAGATCAGGCGAAGAGCGCCACCGCGATGGCCGCGAAGTGGCAGGCCGCAGCGGCCAGGGTGCAGGCGTGGAAGACCTCGTGGAACCCGAACCAGGTGGGGGAGGGGTTCGGCCACTTGCGGCCGTAGATCAGTGCGCCGACGGTGTAGAAGAGCCCGCCCAGGCCGATCAGGATCACCACGGCGGGGTTGGACGCCCAGAAGGCGGGCAGCCACGCGACGCCGGCCCAGCCCATGCCGAGGTAGCAGGCCACGTCCAGCCAGCGAGGTGCGCTGTGCCAGAAGACCCGGATCACCAGGCCGACGACGCCGACCGTCCAGATCAGGATGAGCAGCGTGGTGGCCTCGCCCGGGGGCAGCAGCGTGAGCGCGAGCGGGGTGTAGGTGGCCGCGATGAACACGAAGATGTTGGCGTGGTCCCAGCGGCGGAGGGCGGCCTTCGTCGCCGGCGACCAGTCGCCGAGGTGGTAGGCGGCGCTGGTGCCGAACAGGAGCAGGGCCCCGCCCAGCCACACCGCGCTGCCGACCTTTCCCGCAAGGCTGGGGGCGAGGATCACGAGAAGGACGCCGCCGACCACGACCAGGGGGGTCATCCCCAAGTGCAGCCAGCCGCGCAGGTGCGGTTTGCCCGGGATCGCCGGGACGCCTCGCACGTCTGCGTCGGTGACCAACTCGCCTCCCAACCTACGGTTGAGTAACCTACGTTAGCGTAGGTTCGTTGCTCGATCAAGCCGCCCGCCCGGACGCGGTGTTGCCGCGGCGCCCGGTCAGCCCGTCGGCGGTAGTGTTCACGCCATGAAGCTGCGGGTTCGCGAGAGGCTGAACCGGCTGCAACCCCTCGGGTTCCTGTACTCCGCGTACGAGACCCAACTGCTGGCCGAGCTCGACCGCTCGGCGCTGCCCAAGCACGTCGCGGTGCTCGCGGACGGCAACCGCCGCTGGGCACGCATGAACGCCGCCGACGAGTCGCTGGTGGTCGGCTACCAGGCCGGTGCGGACAAGCTCAAGGAGTTCGTCGACTGGTGCGCGCACCTGGGCATCGGCGTGGTCACCCTGTGGGTGCTGTCGACCGACAACCTCACCCGTTCCGAAGCGGACGAGGTGGCGCCGCTGCTCAAGGTGATCCAGAGCATGGTCACCGACCTCGCGCAGTCCTACCGGGTGCAGGTCGTGGGCGACCTCAGCCTGCTGCCGGACGACATGGCCGGCGCGCTTCGGGACGCGGAGAAGGCGGCGGGCGGCCACGACGGCATCCACGTGAACGTCGCCATCGCCTATGGCGGACGCCGGGAGCTGCGGGACGCCGTCCGCTCTTTGCTGGCCAGCGAGGCCGCGAAGGGTACGAGCCTCGACCAGCTCGCCGGCACCCTCGAGATCGACCACATCTCCGAGCACCTCTACACCGCCGGCCAGCCCGACCCCGACCTGATCATCCGCACGTCCGGGGAGCAGCGGCTCTCGGGCTTCCTGATCTGGCAGTCGGCGCACTCGGAGTTCTACTTCTGTGAGGCCCTGTGGCCCGACTTCCGCAAGGTCGACTTCATCCGCGCCCTGCGTGCCTACGCCCAGCGCGAGCGCCGCTACGGCCGCTGAAGAACCGTCCCCGGTTAGGCGAGGAGGAGTTCGGCGAGCGCGGAGTGGAGGGCCGGTTCGAGGGTGAGGGCCTGGAGGCCGGCAAGTCGGGCCAGCGGCTCAGGGGTGGCCATCAGCTGCCAGACCAGGTCCTTCGTCGCGTACTCGATCTGGGCGGCCTCCAGCAGGGCGAAGACCCGCGACTCCACCCGGTTGTCGGACGGACGGCGCTCGCCGGTCAGCCGCACCACCACCCCGGACGCGGTCGCCACGGGCACCTCGACCACCAGCGGTCCCGCGGCCACCTCCTCGGCCAGCCCCTCGGCACCCACTGAGTCCAGCCCGTGCAGCACGAACCGGTAGTCGCGGGTGGCCGGCACCAGGTCGAGCGCGCCCTCGGCCGGCTCGACGGTGATCGAATCCCGGTCGTAGGTGATCCGCGTGGTCACCGTCCGCGGTTGCGCGGCGTCGTCGTCCTCGTAGAGCGTAAAGTCGCCGTCCGCCCCGGCGAACACGTGCACCTCGAGCGCCTCGGGGTTGCCGGTGCCGTACGCGCCCGGCATCGTCAGCGGCACGATCGCCCCCGCCCTGGCCAGCACCGGGTAGCCGTCCAGCGGCCGGTGCAGCTGCACCGTCCGTCCGCCCGAGTACCGCAGGCCGGTGAAGAAGTCCGTCCACTCGCCCTGGGGCAGCCACGTGGTCACCTGGGCCAGGGTCGTCCGCCGGTCGGCCGGCGTGGTGATCGGCGCCACGACCAGCTCGCTGCCGAACGCGAACGAGTTGCGGGACGCCAACGCCTCCGGACGCGGCTCCAGGTGGTACAGCGGACGCACCAGCGGCTCGCCCAGCCGGTGGGCCCGCTCGGCCATCGTGTACAGGTAGGGCACCAGCCGGTGCCGCAGCCGCAGCGCCTCGTCCATCGCCGCGCGCGCCACCGGGTTGTACTTCCACGGCTCCTTGCCGGCGAACACGTCGTTCGTCGAGTGCAGCCGGTTGATCGGCGAGAACACCCCCAGCTGGAACCAGCGGGTGGCCAGCTCGTCGTCCCGCACCCCGAAGCAGTGGCCGCCGATGTCGTGGCTCCACCACCCGTAGCCGATGTTGGCCGCGGTCGCGGTGAAGTACGGCTGGAAGTCCAGGCTCGCCCAGGTGGTGACGCTGTCGCCGGAGAACCCGATCGGGTAGCGGTGCGACCCCGGACCGGCGTAGCGGGAGAACGTGATCGGACGCTTCCCCGCCCGTCCCGAATCCAGGAAGTGGAAGTGGTTCAGCATCCACAGCGGGTCGAGGCCCGGGACGCGGGTGTAGTTGCCCTGCTGCCAGTCCAGCCACCAGAAGTCGACGCCCTCGTCCTCCATCGGGTGGTGCAGCTTCTCCAGGTACGGACCGATGAAGTCGCGGTTCGCGATGTCGAAGTTCACCGCCAGGCCGGACGCCGGGTCGATCCCCATCGCCTCGGCCAGTTCGGGGTAGCGGTCCTCGTAGCCGCGGACGCCGTCCGCCGGGTGCACGTTCAGCGACACCTTCAGCCCGTGCTCGTGCAGCCAGGCCAGGAAGGCCGGCGGGTCGGGGAACAGGTCGGTGTTCCACGAGTAGCCCGTCCACCCCGACCCGTACTTGGGGTCGACGTCGATCCAGTGCCAGTCGATGTCGACCACACCCACGCTGAACGGCAGGTCCTCGGCCGCGAACCGCTCCATCAGCGCCTGGTACTCCTGCGCCGAGTAGGCGTAGTAGCGGCTCCACCAGTTGCCCAGCGCCCACCGCGGCAGCAGCGGCTGCGGGCCGGTGAGCCGGTAGAAGTCGCGGACGGCCCCGGCGATGTCGTACCCGTAGCCGAAGTAGTACAGGTCGGTGTTGCCGGGGACGCGCGGCGCCACCCAGCCGTCCGCTGCCAGCGCCAGGGTCGCGGAGTCGTCCAGTACCGCGTAGCCCAGCGTGGACGCCAGGCCGTCCTCGAGCGCGACGGCACCGTCGATGCCGTCGAGGGTGCGGGCGGTGCCGCCCAGGTTGCCGACCTGCCACACGGTGGGCTGGAAGCCGACGCCGTAGCGCCACTGGCTGTGGTAGTTCAGCCCGCCGGTCATCCGGATGGTCAGCCCGGACGCCGAGAACGGCTGCTCGTCGTAGTCGAGGACGAGGTGCGCGGTGAACAGGTGCAGGCCCGCGGCGTCCCGCACGACCTGGAAGTCGACCGGCCCGAGGTCGCGGTTGATGGCCATCTGGGTGGCCCGGTCCTCGAACTGCCCGGTCGGGGAGTACTCCAGGCGCAGCATCCGCGAGGTCAGGACGGTGATGCGGTAGTGGTCGCCGACCACCTGGTTCGCCGCGGGCGAGAGCGGGGCGGTCGGCAGGACGAGGTGGTCGGGGAGCGTGCTCATGGGGCTCACTCTAGGACGCCCGAACGGCCGTCCGCGGGCCGGTGGCGGGCAGCCTGACGATTACCCATCCCGCCCCCGCGGACGGCGTGTCGGGTGGCTGGTGGCGTCCGGCCCGGGCTTACTCTCATGCCACGGACGGGTGCCCCATCCGTCCGCACGAGAGGCACCAGATGCGTCCTGCCCTGCAGATCGCAAGGCCCACACCCGGGCCCTGTCCCTTCGGCTGACACCACCGTGAGCCGGACGGGTGCGATCCGGCTCGGACAAGGACCGACATGCCATCGACCAGGACCGCTTTCTCCGGTACCCGCGAATCCGCACTGGCACTGAAGACCTACGTCGTCGACACGTCCGTGCTGCTGAGCGACCCGCACGCGTTGCGCAACTTCGCCGAGCACGCGGTGGTGGTGCCGGTGGTGGTGATCAGCGAACTCGAGGCGAAGCGCCACCATCCCGAGCTGGGCTACTTCGCCCGGACGGCGCTGCGCTACCTCGACGACCTGCGGGTGCGTTACGGACGGCTGGACTCCCCGATCCCGGTGAACGAGGTCGAGGGCACCCTGCGGGTGGAGCTGAACCACACCGATCCCGAGGTGCTCCCGCCGGGCTTCCGGCTGGGCGACAACGACTCCCGCATCCTGGCCGTCGCGCTGAACTACCGCGCCGAGGGCAACGACGTGGTGCTGGTGAGCAAGGACCTGCCGATGCGGGTGAAGGCGTCCGCGGTGGGCCTGCCGGCGGAGGAGTACCGGCACGAGCTCACGCCCGACTCGGGGTGGACCGGCATGGCCGAGGTCGACGTGCCGACCGCGACCATCGAGCAGCTGTACGGCGAGGGCTCGGCGGTGGTTGCCGAGGCGGTCGACCTGCCGTGCCACACCGGGGTCGTGCTGCACGGCGCGAACTCGTCCGCGATCGGACGCGTGCTGCCGGACGGCTCGGTGCGGCTGGTCAAGGACCGGGAGGTGTTCGGCATCCACGGCCGCTCGGCCGAGCAGCGGGTGGCGCTCGACCTGTTGATGGACCCCGAGATCGGCATCATGTCGATGGGCGGACGGGCCGGCACCGGCAAGTCGGCGCTCGCGCTGTGCGCGGGGCTCGAAGCGGTGCTGGAGCGTCGCCAGCACTCGAAGGTGATCGTGTTCCGTCCGTTGTACGCGGTGGGCGGGCAGGAGCTCGGGTACCTGCCCGGCTCGGAGAACGAGAAGATGTCGCCGTGGGGGCAGGCGGTGTTCGACACGCTGGGCTCGGTGGCCAGCAAGAACGTCATCGACGAGGTGCTCGCCCAGGACCTGCTCGAGGTGCTGCCGCTCACCCACATCCGCGGACGCTCGCTGCACGACGCCTTCGTGATCGTGGACGAGGCCCAGTCGCTGGAGCGCAACGTGCTGCTCACCGTGCTGTCGCGGATCGGGCAGAACTCGCGGGTCGTCCTCACCCATGACGTCGCCCAGCGCGACAACCTGCGGGTGGGCCGGCACGACGGCGTGGTCGCGGTCGTCGAGCGGCTGAAGGGTCACCCCCTGTTCGCCCACGTCACCCTGACCCGCTCGGAGCGCTCCCCGATCGCCGCCCTGGTCACCGAGATGCTGGAGGACGTCGGCGTCTGACCGGATTGGGGACGGTTCCTATCTCGGTCCGGGACCGGATTGGGGACGGTTCCTAACTCGGTCCGGGACCGGATTGGGGACGGTTCCTAACTCGGTCCGGGACCGGAATCGGAACCGTCCCCATCTAGGTCCGGTGGGTGGGGGCTGCCGCGCGGTAGAGCACGTAGTCGAAGGTGCGTTCGCCGCGGGTGACCGGCACCACGATGGTCTCGACGTGTCCGGCGAGCTCGGCCAGCGTCGCCGCGAGCTCGGGGCTGCGCGCCTCGCACCAGACCACCAGGCGCCCGGACGGCGTGAGCGACGCCAGGCAGCGACGCAGGAACGCGGCGCGGTAGAGCTTGGCGTTGGCGTCGTGGATCAGGAACGTCGGCCCGTTGTCGACGTCGAGCAGGATCGCGTCCCAGGTGCCGGTGAAGTCGGCGACGTCGCCCACCACCAGTTCCACGCGGGGATCGGACGCGAGGCGTCCCAGCTGGTCGGTGGCGCCACCGCGCGCCGCGTCCACCAGGGACGCCGACAGCTCCACCACCCGCACCGTCTCGGCCCCGTTCGCCAGCAGGCGGGTCGCGGTGTAGCCCAGCCCGAGGCCGCCGACCAGGACGCGCCGTGCGGCACCGGCCGCGTCCGCCAGTGCGAGCTCGGAGCTGACCTCTGTGGAGTCCATGGCGAAGACGCCGTTCACGATGAGCTCGGTGACGCCATCACGCTCGCGCAGCACGATGTCGTCGGACTCGATCACGACACCCATCGTGCCCGATTGTCGTGATCTCGCCACTCTCGATGTCTCGGGCTGCTCTGGCGTCACATCCGCGCGCTTGGCTGGCCAGATCGCGACAGGTCCGTGCTCGCGCAGACCATACGCGATGCGGCGGCGATGACGGGTCCCGGATGTATGGCGGGTTGGGGCGTGTCGCGATCTGGCCGCTGAAGTGCGTGGATGCGACACACGTGCGCCGTGGGACACCAAGACTGGCCAGATCGCGACACAGAGGCCTTGCGGAGGCCCGAGACTTCGGTGCGGGCATTTGGGGCTTCCGCAGCGGTCCGCCCGCGGCCTAGGCTCGCCGGGTCAAGGAGGATGCACATGGACGATGCCGTTTACCCGGACGCCGCGTTCGGGACCGAGGACACTGCACTGCGGGAGGCCGCCGCGGCCGACCCGGTCGGCTTCTGGGCCGACCGCGCCGCGGAGCTGGAGTGGTTCGAGCCGTGGGAGAAGGTGCTGGACGACTCGAACGCCCCGTTCTACAAGTGGTTCACCGGGGCGAAGACGAACATCGTCCACAACTGCATCGACCGGCACCTGTCCGGCCCGTACAAGAACAAGCTCGCGCTGATCTGGGTGGGCGAGAACGGCACCGACTACCAGACGTTCAGCTACTTCAGCCTCAACCGCGAGGTGACGAAGATGGCCAACATCTTCCGCGCGATGGGCGTCACGAAGGGCGACAAGGTCACGATCTACCTGCCGCGCATCCCCGAGGTGGTGTTCGCGATGCTGGCCTGCGCCAAGCTCGGCGCGGTGCACTCGGTGATCTTCGCCGGCTTCTCCGCCGACGCGCTCGCCGATCGCATCGACGACTCGGAGTCGAAGGTGGTCATCACCGCGGACGGTTCCTGGGTGAACGGCGGCATATTCAAGCTCAAGGACATCGTGGACGAGGCGATCCGCTTCTCCCCCTCCGTCGAGAACGTGATCGTCGTCAAGCGCACCGGGCACGAGGTCACCATGGACCCGCTGCGCGACCACTGGTACCACGACCTGACCGCGCTGCCGATCGCCAACGGGCCGTGCCCGACCGTGGCCGTGGACGCCGAGGACCCGCTGTTCATCCTGTACACCTCCGGCTCGACCGGGAAGCCGAAGGCGATCCTGCACACCCACGGCGGCTACATGGTCGGCACGTATACGACGTTGAAGTACACCTTCGACATCCGGGACGAGGACCGCTGGTGGTGCACGGCCGATCCGGGCTGGATCACCGGCCACTCCTACCTGGTCTACGGGCCGCTGCTGTGCGGCGCCACGTCCTTCATGTTCGAGGGCGGGCCGACCTACCCGTACCCGAACCGCTGGTGGCAGCTGATCGAGTACTACGGCATCACCACGTTCTACACCGCACCGACGGCGATCCGGTCGCTGATGCGGTTCGGCGAGGCCTGGCCGAACCGGCACGACCTGAGCTCCCTCCGGCTGCTGGGGTCGGTGGGGGAGCCCATCAACCCCGAGGCCTGGCAGTGGTTCCACCGCGTGATCGGCAAGGGACGCTGCCCGATCATGGACACCTGGTGGCAGACCGAGACCGGCATGTTCCAGATCTGCCCCACCCCGTCCATGCCCCTCAAGCCCGGGTCGGCGGGCAAGCCGTTCTTCGGGCAGGTCGCCGAGATCGTCAACGACGCCGGTGAGCCGGTGCCGGACGGCGAGGAGGGCTTCCTGGTGCTCACCAAGCCCTGGCCGGCCATGCTGCGCACCCTCTACAAGGACGACGAGCGGTACGTGAACACGTACTGGTCGAAGTACCCGGGCAAGTACCTCGCCGGCGACTCGGCGCGGCGGGATGCGGACGGCTACTACTGGGTGATCGGACGCACCGACGACGTGATCAAGGTGTCCGGGCACCGGCTCGGCACCGCCGAGGTGGAGTCCGCGCTGGTGTCGCACCCGGCCGTGGCCGAAGCCGCCGCGATCGGGCTGCCGCACGAGGTGAAGGGCAACGCGATCCACGCCTTCGTGGTGCTGCGGATGGGCTACGAGGGCAGCCAGGAACTCGCCGAGGACCTGCGCAAGCACGTCTCGGTGCACCTGTCGCCGATCGCCAAGCCCGACTGGATCGACTTCCCCGACAAGCTGCCCAAGACCCGCTCGGGCAAGATCATGCGCCGCGTCCTGCGGGCCCGCGCGCTCGGCCAGGACGAGGGGGACCTCACCACGCTGGAGGAGTAGCCGCCGGGATCCCGGGTCGACCCCGGGATGTCGGTGCGCGGACGTCGCCCCCGTCATCCCGGCGAATGCCGGGATCTCTGCGTCGCTCGTCCTAGAGTGGTGCCACAGGCGCTCACCGTGGAGGCGGCATGAACTTCGAGAAGGTCATCTTCGGCTTCTTCATCATCATGGCGGCCACGCTGAACCTCGGCTTCTTCCTCGGCGACATGGCCAAACCCGAGCACCACAACGTGTACCAGTTCGCCGCCGCGATCGTGGTGAGCGTGATCGCCACGATCCTGAAGTTCGGCGACCGGACGCACCTGGGTGCCGTCCACCTCGCCACCAGCCTGGTCGCCGACGTCGAGCTGATCATTGCCGCCCTGGTCTGGTTCTGGGCGCTGAACATCTCGCCCGACGGGCTGACCGAGGCCGCGATGGTCCAGGTCGTCTCGATGTCCGGCGGGGCGCTGCTGGCCAACATGGTCTCGGTGGTCCTGATGGTGATCGAGACGGTCACCTCCCGCCGGTGAGCTCACCGCAGCAGCCGCGCCAGGCTGCACTCAGCAACGTCTTCTACCTCGTCCTGAGGCGGATGCGGTTCCCGCTGGTCCTGATCGTGGTCGTCTACGCGGTCTGCGTGTTCGTGCTCAGCCTCGTCCCCGGCGTGGACGCGGACGGCAACCCGACCCCGGGGATGGGCCTGTTCAACGCCTTCTACGTGATCTCCTACACCAGCACCACGATCGGGTTCGGCGAACTGCCGGCGCCGTACTCACCCGCGCAACGGCTGTGGATGGTGATCTCGATCTACCTCACCGTGATCGGCTGGTCGTACTCGATCGTCACCGTGCTCAGCCTGGTGCGCGACCAGGGCTTCCAGAGTGCGCTGAAGGCCAGCGGCTTCGCCCGCCGGATCCACAACCTGCACGAACCGTTCTACATCGTCTGCGGCTGCGACGAGACCGGCCTGCTGATCTGCCACGGCCTCGACCGGCTCGGCCTGCGCGCGGTGATCATCGACCTCAACGCGCAGCGGCTGCAGGAGCTCCGCCTGGAGGGCTTCCAGGCCGACGCGCCGATGATCACCGCGGACGCCAGCCAGCCCCAGACGCTGCTGGACGCGGGCATGTGCTCGCCGCACTGTCGCGGCGTGATGGCTCTCGCGGCGGAGGACGAGACCAACCGCGCGATCGCGGTCACCGTCCGGCTGCTCGCCCCCGGGCTGCCCGTCCTCGTCCGGCTGGGCAACCCACTGCCCGAGCACGACCTCGGCGTGTTCGGCGGCGACGTGGTGATCAACCCGTTCGAACGGTTCGCCGAGCACCTGGCCAGCGCGGTCTCCGCCCCGTACCACTTCCGCCTGCGCGAGCTGCTCACCGGGCTGCCGGGGGACGAGCTGCCCGAGGAGCTCCACCCGCCGCGCGGCCACTGGATCATGTGCGGCTACGGCCGGTTCGGCCACCTCATCCGTGAACAGCTCGAGGGCGCCGGGCTCGAGGTCACGGTCATCGACCGGCTGCACTTCGGCGAGGACGGCGTGGACGTGCAGGGCACCGGCGCGGACGTGGCGAGCCTCCGCGCAGCCGGCATCGACCACAGCGTGGGCATCGTGGCCGGCAACGCCGACGACCTGAAGAACCTGGCCATCGCGATCACCGCGCGCGACCTCCAGCCCGACATCTTCATCGTGACCAGGCAGAACCGGCACTCCAACGAGGTGTTGTTCGAGGCGTTCCAGCACGACCTGGAGATGGCGCCGAGTCGCATCGTGGCGCGTGAGTTCCTCGCGCTGATCACCACGCCGCTGCTCTCGCGCTTCCTGAGCCTGATCCCGCAGCAGAGCGACGCGTGGTGCCAGGAGGTGTTCGAGCGGGTCAGCCGCGTCAACCGACGCGAGATCCCCGAGATCTGGAGCGAGTCGCTCGGTGAGGCGGAGGCCGTGGCGCGGACTCTCCGGCTGAACCACCCGGTGAACGTCGGCAACCTGCTCTGCAACCCCTACGACCGCGACCGTCGGGTGCGAGCGGTGCTGCTGCTGGTCGTCCGCGGCGAGGAGCGGGTGCTGCTCCCGTCCGACGATTTCGAGCTCGCCGCCGAGGACCAGTTGCTGTTCGCCGGCTCCCACGCCGCCGCCGACCATGTCGCCCTCACCCTGGGCGAACAGGACGTGCTCAACTACGTCCGCAACGGCCCGCTACCGGCGTCCGGCGGCGTGAGTCGCTGGCCGAAGGCCGGCCTGAAGCGCAGGTCCTGAGCGTCCTGGGACGGACGGGCCGCAACCCGACGGAGGATCTGCGCAACTCTTGATTCTGTGCAGAAACTGCATATGCTCAGAACATGGACGAATGGGCATGGCAGGACAGCGCGCAGCGAGCCGCAGAGGCGCTGGGGCGTGCGCTCGACGCCGACTCGGCGGAGGACGCGGTCGCCGCGCTCGGGGACGCCGATTCGGCGCTCGAGGTGGCGTTGCGCGAGGCGATGGCCGCAGCCGTCATCGCCGGCGCCAGCATGCGCCGGGTTGCCGAGCTCACCGGGCTGGCACCCAACTCGGTGCCACCGCGCCTCGCCCGGAGCAAGGCGCTGAGCCCGTACGCCGGCGACGGGGCGATCACGTCCCAGGACATCGCGGTGGCGCGCTACGACGCCGCCGGCGGACGTCCACCGATGACCTTCACACCCAGACGAAAGGACCGACATGACCAATCCTGAACTCAGCCACATCGAATTCCTCCTCGACCGGTCGGGCTCCATGAACTCGATCCGGACCGACGTCGAGGGCGGGTTCGACGCCTTCGTCGCCGACCAGAAGACCCACCCTGGCCGCTGCACCGTGAGCCTCGCGCAGTTCGACAACGAGTACGAACAGGTCTTCACCGCCATCGACGTGCGCGAGGTCGCCCCGCTGCACCTCGAGCCCCGCGGGTCCACCGCCATGTTGGACGCGATCGGACGCAGCATCGTCGCGCTCGGCGTCCGGCTGGCCGCGTTGCCCGAGGCCGAGCGTCCCGGCACCGTGATCTTCGCGATCATGACCGACGGCCTGGAGAACTCCTCGAAGGAGTTCGACTACCCCGCGGTCAAGGAGCTGATTACCCGGCAGGAGCGCGACTACAACTGGCAGTTCCTCTACATGGGCGCCGACCAGGACGCGATCGAGGTGGGCATGAGGATCGGCGTGAGTGCCGACCGTTCGCTCACCTACGCGCGCGGACGCTCGCGGCAGGCGTACGCGGCGACCTCGGTGCTCTCCCGTCGGCTGAAGGAGGCGGCGGTCGCGGGTGCCCCGATGGCCGCGGTGACGTTCAGCGAGGCCGACCGTGAGGCGGCCGGGGAGTGAGCTGAGCAGGGGCGGCAACTACCCACTTGTCGCAGTGTCAGTGGCGCGGAACAGAATGGCCGGGACAACCACACAGGAGGACAGATGGCCCTGCTCAACCCCTACCTCAGCTTCCGCGGCAACGCGCGGGAGGCGATGGAGTTCTACCAGTCCGTGTTCGGCGGTGAGGTGACCTTCTCCACGTTCGGCGAGTACGAGATGCCGGGCGTCGGCCCCGAGGAGGCCGACAAGATCATGCACAGCCAGCTGACCACGCCCGCCGGGTTCACGCTGATGGGCGCCGACACGCCGGCCGGCATGCCGTACGACGACGCCGACGGCGCCATCACGCTCTCGGTCAGTGGGCAGGACGAGGTTGAGCTCCGCGGCTACTGGGACGGGCTCGCCGACGGCGGCGAGATCACGCTGCCGCTGGAGAAGGCGCCGTGGGGCGACTCGTTCGGCCAGCTGAACGACCGCTACGGCACCCCGTGGATGTTCAACATCGCCGGCAGCCCGCAGGCCTGAGTAAGCCGGACGGCGGGGGACCCGGTGCACGCCGGGTGCCCCCGCCGCGCTGCCTCTGCTGCCGGCTGCCGCGGGAGCGGGGAAGCGACGTTCAGGCCTTCGGGCGGGCGGCGTCGATCTTGGCCCGGGCCCCGTCCAGCCACTGCTGGCAGATCGTGGCCAGCTGCTCGCCGCGCTCCCACAGCGCCATCGACTCCGACAGCGGGACGCTGCCCGCTTCGAGCTTGCGGACGATCTCGACCAGCTGCTCGCGGGCTTCCTCGTAGGTGAGTTCGGGGGTGGCCATGGTTACTCCTGCACTTCGATGTCGTCGACGGTGAGCCCGAGCCGGCCGTCGGCCAGCCGGGCGATGAGCCGGGCGCCGGGCTCGGTGGCCCCGACGCGTTCGACCGAGCGCCCCTCGGCGTCGGCGAGGATCGCGTAACCCCGCTGCAAGGTGGCGAGCGGGGAGAGGGCACGCACCCGGTCGATGGTGTGGCCCAGGCCCAGCCGCTCCTCGCGCAGCCGGGTCTCGATCGCGCGGGTGAGCCGGTCGCGGGCGGTCTGGAGGCGCTCGTCGTGGCCCGCCAGGAACGCGGACGGGTCGCGCAGCACCGGCCGGCTGCGCAGCTCGGCCAGGCGGCGTTCGTCCAGCTCCACCCGGCCCACGATCGCGGTACGGACGCGGCCCAGGGCCGTCCGCACCAGGTCGGCCTCGGCGACCGCGTCCGGCACCACCCGCTTGGCCGCATCGGTCGGGGTGGACGCGCGCACGTCGGCCACCAGGTCGAGGATCGGGGTGTCGCTCTCGTGCCCGATCGCGCTCACCACCGGGGTGCGGCAGGCGAACACGGCCCGCGCGAGGGCCTCGTCGCTGAACGGCAGCAGGTCCTCCAGCGAGCCGCCGCCGCGCGCGACGATGATCACGTCCACCTCGGGACGGGCGTCCAGGAACCGGATCGCCTCGATCAGCTGCTCCACCGCCTGCGGGCCCTGCACCAGGGCGTGGCGCACGTCCACCACCGCGGCCGGCCAGCGGCGGGCGACGTTCTCGAGCACGTCCCGCTCGGCGGCGCTCTGCGCGCCGGTGACGAGGCCGATGCGGCGGGGCAGGAACGCCAGTCGCCGCTTGCGGGACGGGTCGAACAGGCCCTCGGCCTGCAACATGCGCTTGCGCTGCTCGATCGCGGCGAGCAGCCGTCCCTCGCCGGAGGGCCGCAGCTCGCTGCACTGGAACGTGAGCGAGCCGGACGTCGTCCACAACGTCGGACGCACCAGCGCGGCGACGATCGTGCCCTCGGTGAGCGGGCCAGCGGCGTCCAGCACCGCCGAGGAGGTGGAGATGCGCACCGAGACCTCGGCCAGGGTGTCGCGCATCGTCAGGAACTGGGTGGGGCCCTGGCGTCGCTTGATCTCGATCAGCTGGCCCTCGACCCACACCTCGCCGAGCCGCTCCACCCAGCTCTTGGTGGCGTTCACCACCGCGCGCAGCGGCTGCGGCTGCTCGGGCGAACTGGTCAACGGCATGCACGCAGGCTAGCGGTCGCCACCGACCCCCAGCGGAGTGAACGGAAAGGGGGACAGCCCCCCTTCCGGCCAGGATCCCGGGGTGGACCAAAAGGGGACAGTCCCCTTTCGGTCCACCGAGCCGGGGTGGACCAAAAGGGGACAGTCCCCTTTCGGTCCACCGGGCCCGCCCGGGGCGACACGTAGACTGTGCGGCATGCCAACCAAGCGAGTCGTGGTCGCTGCGCCCCGAGGCTACTGCGCGGGTGTCGACCGCGCGGTGGTCACCGTCGAGCGTGCCCTCGACGTGTACGGGCCGCCGGTCTACGTGCGCAAGCAGATCGTCCACAACCGCCACGTGGTCGAGGACCTGGAGGCCCGCGGGGCGGTCTTCGTCGAGGAACTGGCCGAGGTGCCCACCGGCGCCACCGTGGTGTTCTCTGCGCACGGGGTCTCTCCCGCCGTCCACGACGAGGCCGCCGAGCGTGGGCTGAAGACCATCGATGCGACCTGCCCGCTGGTGACGAAGGTGCACAACGAGGCCCGCCGGTTCGCCTCCCAGGGCGTCCAGATCCTGCTGATCGGCCACGCCGGGCACGAAGAGGTCGAGGGGACGACCGGGGAGGCGCCCGAGCACATCACGCTCGTCCAGCACCCCGACGACGTGGACGACGTGGAGCTCGACCCCGGCAAGGTGGCGTGGCTCAGCCAGACCACGCTCAGCGTGGACGAGACCTGGGAGACCGTCAGCCGGCTGCGCGACAAGTTCCCCGCGCTGATCGACCCGCCGAGCGACGACATCTGCTACGCCACCCAGAATCGGCAGTCGGCGGTCAAGCAGATCGCCCAGCACTCCGACCTGGTGATCGTGGTCGGCTCCCGCAACTCGTCCAACTCGGTGCGCCTGGTCGAGGTGGCCCTGGAAGCGGGCGCGAAGGCGTCCTACCGGGTGGACAACGCCGGCGAGATCGACCCGGCCTGGCTGGACGGCGTGGCCACCGTCGGCGTGACCTCCGGCGCCTCGGTGCCGGACGCGCTCGTCCAGGGCGTCCTGGACTACCTCACCGATCGGGGCTTCCCGCCGGCTGTGGAGGAGCGGCTGACCGAGGAGAACCTGGTCTTCGCGCTGCCGCCGGAACTGCGCAAGGACCTGCGGCGCCAGACCGACGGCGACTGATCGACGTCTCCGCGGGGAGGGAATAGATCGCGCCCGCCGGTGTTAGGGCCAGCGTGAGCGTCGTGGCCGTCCGATCGCTGCCCCCACTGGCAGCGTCCGATCGCGGTGGCCGTGAGTTGTCGCCCTCGACCGCTTCGCTCGACGGCTCCCGGACGCGCCGTCCGCCGCCCGTGCCCGGCCGAGTGTCAGTACCGACAGGCAGGCTGGTGTCGGAACGTCCGGAGCTTCCTTTCCGTGCAGCGCGTACCCCCGTGGGGCGGCGGGTACTGCAAGGTGAGCGAGCGCCGGTCACCGGCTTCGCCGACCGGGTGTGCCCTCAGCGCCGACGGTGGCGTCCACGACCAGGAGGAGACACCCGATGATCAGGTTCACCGACGTGACCAAGGTGTACCCCGGTGGCACCACGGCCGTGGGCGGGCTCAGCCTGACCGCCCCCACTGGGCAGATCACCGTGCTGGTCGGCCCGTCCGGCTGCGGCAAGACCACGTCGCTGCGCATGATCAACCGGATGATCGAGCCCACCAGCGGCACCATCGAGATTGACGGACGCGACACCGGCACCCTCGACCCGAACGAATTGCGCCGCGGCATCGGCTACGTGATCCAGAGCGGCGGGCTGTTCCCGCACCGCACGATCCTCGACAACATCGCCACCGTGCCGCTGCTGCTGGGCTGGGACCGGGCCCGCGCCCGTGCACGGGCGCAGGACTTGCTCGAACGGGTCGGGCTCGACCCGGTGCTCGGCAAGCGGTACCCCAACCAGCTCTCCGGCGGCCAGCAGCAGCGTGTCGGGGTGGCCCGGGCGCTCGCCGCCGACCCGCCCGTGATGCTGATGGACGAGCCGTTCAGCGCGGTCGACCCGGTGGTGCGCGAGCAGTTGCAGGACGAGTTCCTGCGCCTCCAGTCCGAGCTCGGCAAGACCATCGTGTTCGTCACCCACGACATCGACGAGGCCGTGAAGCTGGGCGACCAGGTGGCGGTGCTGCGGGTGGGCGGACGGCTCGCCCAGCTGGCGAGCCCGGCGAAACTGCTGTCCGACCCGCACGACGACTTCGTGGCCGACTTCCTCGGGCGTGACCGTGGCTACCGCGGGCTGGCGTTCGCCGAGGCGCCCGAGCTGCCGCTGCGCGACGAGCCGGTGGTGCTGCTCGGCTCGTCCGTCGAACAGGCCGCCGCGATCGCCGCGGGCGACCGCTGGGTGCTGGTGGTGGACGAGGCGAGGGCGCCGCTCGGCTGGGCCGAGCCGGGCGTGCTCACCGGCGTGATCGACCGCGACCACCTGCACCGCGGCGGCACGGTCGCGAGGGTCGGGGGCTCGCTGCGGGCCGCTCTCGACGCCGCGCTGTCCTCACCGAGCCGGCGCGGCGTCCTGGTCGACGACGCCGACAGCCTGGTGGGCACCGTCCGCGCGCCCGACGTGCTCGCCGCCATCGAGCGGCGTCCGGACGGGGTGCCGGCATGAAGTGGTTCCTCGGACACCTCGGGCAGGTCGGCTCGCTGATGGTCAACCATGCCGTGCTGGCGGTCGCGCCGCTGGTCATCGGGCTGCTGCTGGCCGTGCCGCTCGGCTGGCTCGCGCAGCGGTACCGTTGGCTGCGCACGCCGCTGATCGCCGGCACCGGGCTGCTCTACACGATCCCGTCGCTGGCCCTGTTCATCCTGATGCCGCTGGTGCTGGGCACCGGCATCCTCGACCCGGTGAACGTGGTGGTCGCGCTCACCGTGTACACCGTGGCGCTGCTGGTACGCACGGTGGCCGACGGGCTCGCGTCCGTGCCCCAGGAGGTGCTCCAGGCCGCGACCGCGATGGGCATCGGCAACGTCCGGCGCTTCTGGAGCGTCGAACTGCCGCTGGCGGTGCCGGTGATCGCGGCCGGGCTGCGCGTGGCCGCGGTCAGCAATGTCTCGATCGTCTCGGTCGCGGCGCTGCTCGGCATCCCACAGCTCGGGTCGCTGTTCACCGACGGGTTCGCGCGCGCTTTCCTCGACCCGATCGTGGTGGGCATCATCGCCTGCATCGTGCTGGCGCTGGTGCTCGACCTGGCCATCATCGCGATCAGCCGGGCGGTCACGCCCTGGCGGCGGACGCAGGTGCCCGCATGAACCTGTTGTGGCGCTGGCTCACCGACCCGGCCAGCTGGGAGGGCAGCGCCGGCATCCCCGCGCGGGTGGCCGAGCACCTCGCGTACTCGGCGAGCACGCTGGTGCTGGCCGCGTTGATCGGCATCCCGCTCGGCCTGTGGATCGGGCACACCGGACGCGGTCGCGTGCTGGTGGTGAACCTGGTGAACGGCATGCGGTCGGTGCCCACGCTGGGGCTGCTCTTCGCCGCGGTGCTGGTCCTCGGCCCGCTGCTCGGCGGCGACATCGCGTTCCTGGTGCCGTCGATCTTCGTGCTGGTCCTGCTCGCCGTGCCGCCGATCCTGGCCGGCGCGTACGCCGGCGTCGAAGGCGTCGACCCCGGCGCGCGCGACGCGGCGCGCGGCATGGGCATGAGCTCGCGCGAGGTGCTGTTCCGGGTCGAGGTGCCGTGCGCGCTGCCGCTGATCTTCAGCGGCCTGCGCTCCGCCGCGCTCCAGGTGATCGCCACCGCGACGCTCGCCGCGTCGGTCAGCCTCGGGGGGCTGGGACGCTTCCTGATCGACGGCCAGGCCTACCGCGACTACGGGCAGATGGCCGGCGGCGCCCTTCTCGTGGCCGTGCTCGCCATGCTCGTCGACCTCGTTTTCGCCGTGGTGCAGCGCCTGGTGGTCTCCCCGGGCCTCGCGCCGGCCCGAACCAGCCGCCGCGCGGCCCGCCGGGCGGCGGCCGCGGCGCTCTCACCGACCTGACAGCAGGAAACCAGAAAGAAGGAAGAGATGAAGAAACACCTCGCGATCCTCGTCGCGGCCACGGCGTCCCTGGCGCTGACGGCCTGCGGCTCCGGCGATCCGCTGGCCAGTTCAGCCCCCGCCAGCTCGGCCGCGTCCAGTGGTTCGACGGTCTCGCTGGTCGTCGGCTCGGCGAACTTCCCCGAGAACGAGCTGCTCGCCGACATCTACGCCGGCGCCCTCACCGCGAAGGGGGTGCAGGTCACGACCAAGCTCAACATCGCCTCGCGCGAGACCTATGTGCCGGCGCTGAAGAACGGCGAGATCGACCTGATCCCGGAGTACACCGGCGGCTTCTCCAAGTACCTGAACGCCGACGCCGACATCTCCGATGAGGCGACCGCGCTCGCGTCCCTGAAGTCGTTGCTGCCGGACAACCTGGAGGCGCTGGAGCCGTCGAAGGCGCAGGACAAGGACTCGATCACGGTCACCCGCGCCACGGCCGACAAGTACAACCTGACGACCATCGATGACCTGGCGCCCGTCGCGGGGGAGATGGTGCTCGGCGGCCCGCCGGAGTGGAAGAACCGTGCGCTCGGGGTGCCCGGCCTGAAGAAGGTCTACGGCCTGGTGTTCAAGGACTTCCGCGCCACGGACGCGGCCGGCCCGCTGACCGTGCAGGCGCTGAAGAACGGCCAGATCCAGGCCGGCAACCTGTTCACGACCGACCCGTCGATCAAGGCCAACGACTTCGTCACGCTCGAGGACACGAAGAGCTTCTTCGGCGCCCAGAACGTGGTGCCGGTGATCAACAAGGCGAAGGCCACCCCCGAGGTGGTCGCCGCCCTGAACGCCGTCTCGGCCAAGCTCGACACCGACACCCTGGCCACCCTGGTGACCAAGGTCGTGGTGGACAAGGACGACGCCGCCACCGTCGCGTCCGACTGGCTGACCTCCGTCGGCCTGGCCTGATCCTCCCCGGGTAGCGTGCACTCGTCAGGAGGGCAGCGCGGTGTGGATGTGGTTCGCGTTCGGATCGGCGCTGTTCGCCGGGCTGACCGCGGTGCTGGCCAAGATCGGCGTCCGCCACACCGATTCGACGCTGGCCACGGCGATCCGGACGGTGGTGGTGCTGCTGGCAGCCTGGGGCATGGTCCTCCTGGTCGGGGCGCAGGGTCAGCTGGCGACCATGTCCGGCACGACCCTGCTGTTCCTGGTGCTGTCCGGGCTGGCCACCGGTGCGTCCTGGCTGTGCTACTTCAAGGCGCTCCAGCTGGGCGAGGTGAACAAGGTGGCGCCGGTCGACCGCAGCAGCCTCGTCCTGACCGTGCTGTTCGCGATGGTCTTCCTCGGCGAGACCACCTCGCTGGCAACACGCCTGCCGGGGCTGGCCCTGATCGGGGTCGGCACCTGGCTGATGGCGGTGCCCCGGCGGACCGTCTCCGTCCCGGACGACCGGTTCGCGCCCGAATTGTCCTCTCGCCACCGGAATTCCGGTGGCGAGAGGACAATTCGGGCGCAAGGAGAGCCGGACGTCCGCGGCCGGAGTTGGTGGGTGTACGCGCTCGGCTCGGCGGTGTTCGCCGCCCTCACCGCGATCCTGGGCAAAGTGGGCATCACCGGCGTCGAGTCGAACCTCGGCACGGCGGTGCGCACGGGCGTGGTGCTGGTAATGGCGTGGGTCATGGTCGCGATCACCGGACGCCGTCCCGGCCGCTGGCGGGTGCCACGCCGCGACCTGCTGTTCATCGTGCTCTCCGGGCTGGCCACCGGCACGTCCTGGCTGTGCTACTTCCGGGCGCTCCAGGACGGCCCGGCGAGCCTGGTCGCGCCGATCGACAAGCTCAGCATCGTGTTCACCGTGGGGTTCTCCGTACTGGTGCTGCACGAGCACCTCACCCGGCGGGCAGCGCTCGGCCTGGCCCTGATCGTGGCCGGGACGATGCTGATGTTGGTGTGACGCCCGGCGGAGGCCCGTCCGGCTAGACCAGGAACCGGTAGAACGGGCTGTCGGAGGCGACCACCTCGAAGGTGATCGGGCTGGCGTCCATCTTCATCAGCAGGTCGCCGAACGAGGCCGGGTCGCCCAGTTCGATGCCCACCAGCGCGGGCCCGGTCTCGCGGTTGCTGCGCTTGACGTACTCGAAGTGGGTGATGTCGTCGTCGGGCCCGAGCACCTCGTCGAGGAAGCGCCGCAGGGCGCCGGGCTCCTGCGGGAAGTTGACCAGGAAGTAGTGCTTGCGGCCCTCGTACACCAGGGAGCGCTCGACGATCTCGGCGTAGCGGGAGACGTCGTTGTTGCCGCCCGAGACGATTACGACCACGTCCTGCCCGGGCTCGGGCTGGTAGAGGCCGATCACGGCGGCGGCCAGCGCGCCGGCCGGCTCGGTGACGATGCCCTCGGTCTGGTAGAGCGCGAGCATCTCCGAGCAGATCCGGCCTTCCGGCACCGGGTAGAGGGACGGACGGTGGCGGTCCACCACCTGGTAGGTGAGGTCACCGGCCCGACGGACGGCGGCGCCGTCCACGAACGTGTCGAGGTGCGGCAGCTCGACCGGCCCGCCGGCGGCCAGGGCCGTGGCCATCGAGGCCGCACCGGCCGGCTCGGCGCCGACCACCCTGGTGTCGGGGTGGCGTTCGGCGAGGTAGGCCAGACAGCCGGCGATCATGCCGCCGCCGCCGACGGGTGCGATCACCACGTCGGGGGCCCGGCCGAACTGCTCGACGATCTCCTTCGCCACCGTGCCCTGCCCGACGATCGTGCGGGCGTCGTCGAATGCGGGCACCACCGTGGCCCCGGTGAGCCCCGACTCGACCCACGCGGCGGCGGCCGCGTCGTCGTAGGTGTCGCCGGTGACCGCGAGGTCGACTCGGCCTTCGCCGAGGGCGAGGATGCGGGCGCGCTTCTGGCGCGGGGTGGTGGCCGGCACGAAGATGCGGCCGTGGATGCCCAACCGGGCACAGGCGAACGCGACGCCCTGCCCGTGGTTGCCGGCGGACGCGCACACCACCCCGGACGCCCGCTGGGTGTCGTCCAGCTGGGAGATCAGGTTGTAGGCGCCGCGGATCTTGTACGACCTCACCGGCTGCAGGTCCTCACGCTTCAGCCAGATGGACGCGCCGGTCGCGGCGCTGAGCCGCTCGTTGAGTTGCAGCGGGGTCCGGGTGACCACTCCGGCCAACCGTGCAGCGGCCTCGTCCACGGCCCGGGCATCGATCGTCACGGGCCTCATTCTGGCACCGGCCCCCCGCAGCGCACCCTCAGGGCCGTGGGTGTCGCGATCCGGCCACGCTCCCCGTCCCGCCCGTCACGCGAGCCACGTCGGGAGGTCCGGCCGGCCTGATCGCGTCACGCGGCCGGCGGTCAAGGCCTGCCTCCGGCGTGTCAGGTTCAGGCGGTCTGCGCGTCGCCCGTCCTCGGCGCCGAAGCCTCGGCCGACAACAGGTCGTCGAGCTCGGGCTGCGGCCGGGTGAGCGACAGGTCGTCGGCCCGGCCACGTCCGATCATCGGGGTGACGCCCGCAGCGTCCTCGACCAGTTCTACGGTGGTCAGCGGTCGCACGGCGGCCTCCGAGGCGTGCACGGCGGCGAGCTCCTTCTCGGTGACCTGCAGGTCGCGCAGCTTACGGGCCGCAGGGAACACCCGTCCCTCGATCGAGCCGACCGCCTCGTTGTACGCGCCGACCGCCGAGGTGAGCGAGCGGCCCACCTTGTCGAAGTGCTTGCCCAGGGTGCCCAGCCGGTCGTAGAGCTCCCGGCCCAGGCTGAACACCTCCTGCGCCGACTCGGCCAACGCGGCCTGGCGCCACGAGAACGCGATCGTCTTCAGCATCGCGATCAGCGAACTCGGCGTGGCCAGCATCACCGACCGGTCGGCCGCGTACTCCAGCAGCGACGGAAGCTGGTTGAACGCCTCAGCGGCGAGCGCCTCGCTGGCCAGGAACAGCACCACGAACTCGGGCGTGCCACCGCCGTCGGCCTTGTAGTAGTCCTTGCGGGACAGCTGGTCGACGTGGGTCTGGACGTTCTTCGCGAACAGCGCGAGCGAGCGGGCACGCTCGGCGGCGTCCTCGGTGTCCTGGGCGTCGAGGAAGGCGCTCAGCGGCACCTTCGAGTCGACGTAGACGAACCGGCCCTCGGTCAGCGTGACCTTCAGGTCGGGCCGGATCGTCGCGCCCGAGGTGGTCTGGGTGGTCTGCTGCTGCACGAAGTCGCAGTGCTCGACCATGCCGGCCAACTCGACCACCCTCTTGAGCTGGAGCTCGCCCCACGCCCCCCGCACCTGCGGCTTGCGCAGCGCGGTGACCAGGGCGGCGGTCTCGCGGCGCAGAGTCTCGCCGGTCAGGCGCACCTCGCTCACCTGGTTGCGGAGGTCGGTGCTCATCGCCACCCGCTCCTTCTCCACCTCGGTGAGCCGGTCGTTGAACCGCTGGAGGCTGTCGCGCACCGGCGTGAGCAGCTGGTCGGTGGCCTGCTGCCGGGCCTGAGCCGACTCGTCGAGCCGGCGCGCCTGGTGCTCGATGGTCTCGGCCGACAGGGCCTTGAACTGGGTGAGCAGTTGTTCGCGGTCGGCGGCGATCTCCTCGGCGCGCTGGACGGCGGCGTTGCGCTCGGCCTGGGCACCCGCGATCGCGGCCCGTGCCTCGGCGAGGTCGGCGAAGGCGTCCGCCCGCTCGGTGCGGGCGTCGGCCGCCTCACCCTGGGCGACCGCGACGGCGAGCTGGACGCGGGTGGCGTCCGCCCGGGCCTGGGCGGCCTCGGCGCGGGCGGTGGCGGCGTCGGCCCGGGCACGCTCCGCGTCCGCGTTCTGCCCGGATGCGGCGGAGGCCGAACGGGCGCGCACCACCATCCAGGCGACGACCGCGCCCACGACCACGCCCACCACCAACCACGCCAACGACTCCATGCCCTGAGTCTGCCGGTCGCCTCTGACACTTGGGTGCAGGCTCGCGCGGGGTGGGCCGACCCGGGCCGGAATACACTCCCCGGGTGGACGAAGGAGCAGCGATGAGCGGTGCCGCGCCGGAGCGCAGGCTCGTCCCGCCCGTGCCGCTGCCGCCCGGCCTGCTGCCCGGCCCCGAACTGGGTGAGGGCGTGGTCGGTGCCCGGCTGAAGCCGTCCGCGCAGCGCTGGGCGGGAGTCCGGGGCGGCGCCTGGGCGACGCTCACCGTGGTCGGCGCCGTCCTCGCCGTCGAGTCGGTCACCGCGCTCGGCGGTTTCGTGATCGGGCTGGTGGTGACGCTGACCTGCGGCACCCTGGCCGCGCTCAACCTCGCGCCGGCGCTGCACGGCGCCCGGCCCGCGCTGACGATCGACCCCGACCAGGTGAACAACCTGGTGCCGCTCAGCCGGGTCAGCGTCCGGCTGGAGGCCATCACCCGGATCCGGCCGCTGCGCCGCGAGTTGCTCGTCGAGGCCCGTGGCGGCGTCGTCCGCCGCGGCCGGGTGACCCGCGAGCGGTGGGCGGCGCTGTCGGGCGTCCACCGCCTGGAGGTCACACGCGAGGACCTCGTCGCCTACCTCTCGGCGAGGGCTGCTGCCGTCCGGCCGGTGGAGTGACCCACCCGGCTGGTGCAGACTGGGCGACATGCCCGAGCCCGCAGCAGCAGAAGACCTGGCCGCCTTCGTGACGGCGTCCCCGTCGTCCTACCATGCCGCCGCCGAGGTGGCCCGTCGGCTGGCCGGAGCCGGGTTCACCGAGCAGCGTGAGAACGAGCCCTGGGTGGCGGAGGGTGCCCGCTTCGTCGTGCGCGACGGCGCGGTCATCGCGTGGCGGACGCCGTCCGGCGACGCCCCGTCCGGGTTCCGCATCGTCGGAGCGCACACCGACTCGCCCGGCTTCAAGCTCAAGCCCGAACCGTCGGCGTACGCGTTCGGCTGGTCGCAGGCCGGCATGGAGGTCTACGGCGGGCCGCTGCTGAACTCGTGGCTCGACCGCGAGTTCGGCCTGGCCGGACGCGTGGTCACGCGCGACGGCGCCGTGCACCTGGTGTCGACGCCGGCCTGGCTGCGCATCCCGCAGGTCGCCCCGCACCTGGACCGCAGCGTCAACGAGAACCTGCACCTCGACCGGCAGGTGCAGCTCAAGCCGATCTTCGGCACCGCGTCGGTGGACGTGCTGTCGGCGGTGGCTGCCACACTCGGGGTGCACCGCGACGAGATCGACTTCCACGACCTGTTCGCCGCCGTCACCGAGCGGCCGGCGATCATCGGCGTGACCGGGGAGTTCCTCGCCGCGCCACGCCTGGACAACCTCTCCAGCGTGCACGCCGGCGTGGTGGCGCTGGCCGGCGCCGAGGCGTCCGACCAGGTGCAGGTGTTGGCGTGCTTCGACCACGAGGAGATCGGCAGCGGGTCGCGCAGCGGCGCGTCCGGGCCGTTCCTGGAGACCGTGCTGCGGCGCATTGCGGACCCGCTGGGCTGGGGGAGTGACGGCTTCCACCGCGCGCTGGCGGCGTCCTTCGTGGTGTCGTCGGACGCCGGCCACGCCATCCACCCGAACTACCCCCAGCTGCACGACCCCGACCACCGTCCGACGGTCAACGCCGGCCCGTTGCTGAAGGTGAACGCGAACCAGCGCTACACCACCGAAGGTCCGTCGGCCGCCCGCTGGCTGCGGATCTGCCGCGCGGCCGGGGTGCCCACGCAGCCGTTCGTGTCGAACAACTCGGTGCCGTGCGGCTCCACGATCGGCCCGCTCACCGCGATGAGGCTGGGCATCGAGAGCGTCGACGTCGGCATCCCGCTGCTGAGCATGCACTCGGCGCGGGAGCTGTGCGGCGTCCAGGACCCGGGGTGGCTGGCGCAGGCGCTGGGCGCGTTCTACGCCGGCGCGGACGCCTGAACGACCCGGTCCAGCGGGAGCGGCGCGAACAGGTGCGGGAAGCCGTCCTCGACGAGGATCGGCAGGTCGTCCGACGGGTCGAGCCGGAGCAGGACCAGCTCGTCGTCGGCGAGGTCGGCGTAGAAGCGTTCCCTGGTGCCCGCCAACTGGTCGGCGAACGAGAGGTGCACGAACCCCTCGCCGAGGTAGGTGAGGCCACGTCCCGACCACGGCCAGGAGCCCTCCGCGACGGCGTCCTGCCAGTCGGCTTTCACCGCCCAGTGGTAGGTCGGGACGGTGACCGGTTCCCGCGGCCCGAGCAGGCCGAGCCGGACGAGGTCCTCCCGGAGGGCGTCCGCGCTGGTGAAGAGCAGGCCGGTGAGACCCACGTCCTGCGCTCCGGCGATGTTGGCTGCGACGTCGTCGACGAAGACCGCGTCGGCGGGCTGGACGCCGGCGCGCCGGCAGGCCAGGGAGTAGATCGCGGGGTCGGGTTTCACGATGCCTTCGGCGCCCGAGACCACGATGTCGGCGAAGCGGCGCAGGATGCCGAAGCGCTCGCGTCCGACGGCGAACATGTCGGCCGCCCAGTTGGTGAGGGCGAGCACCGTCACGCCGGCGGCTGACAGCTCCGCGACGACCGCGCCGGTGCCGGGCACCTCCTCGGCGATGGTGTGCAGGAAGTGCGTCCGGTAGGCGCGGATACTGTCGGCGTCCGCCGGGAAACGGGCGGCCAGCTCGGCCTCGGACGCGGCGATGCTGGGCAGCGCGTCGTTGGCGCGGTTCCAGTCGTGGAAGCCGACCCGCTCCATGAACGGGCCCACCTGGTCGGCCGGCATCACCTGCTCGAAGGCCCGCTCCGGCACCCAGTTGATGAGCACCCCACCGATGTCGAAGATCACCGCGTCCATGCGCACACCCTCTCGCATTCGCCCACACGCTGTGAGCTACGCCGCGATGTCGCCGCCCAACTCACAGCTTGTCGTGCGGAACTCGCGGACGTGCCCGTTTGAGTCGTTGCTGGTGCCTCTGCCACGCGCGAGGCGCGCTGCCCGGGAGGCTCGCGAGGACGTCACCGGGAGAGACGTAGAGGACTCTGGGGTTACGGTTGTGGGGTCCCCAGCCGACACCTCCACGGAGCAACAGGTAGTGGCCCGGGTGCTCCTGCCGTCCGGCGAACCAGGCATCCTGCGCACCGCGACCGTCGCACCACACCACCACGGCCTTGGAGCCCCGACGAGCGTGCTGGTAGACGCTGCGCACGAACACCAGTCCCCCGGCCGACCCCGAGCGTTCGGTCGCCCATTGCCAGCGTGCCGCGAGGTGTGGTTCCCGCAACCGACGAACAAGCACCCCCACGCCAGCAGCGAGAGCGGCAACGATCGCGACCTCGGCGAAGCCGATCATCACAAGCTGGTCCTGGGTGAGTTCCACGGCTCCTCCGATGCCGAATGTGTTCAGGACTCCATGCTCCGCTTCGCCACTGACACTCGCATTCGCCCACAAGCTGTGAGTTACGCCGCGATGTCGCCGCCCAACTCACAGGGTGCGGGATGAAGGGGCGCCCGAGGATCGATAGGCTAGGCCGACGTGGCTCTCACCATCGGCATCGTCGGACTGCCCAACGCCGGCAAGTCCACCCTCTTCAACGCGCTGACCCGCAACAACGTGCTCGCGGCGAACTACCCGTTCGCGACGATCGAGCCGAACGTGGGCGTGGTCGGCGTCCCGGACGAGCGGTTGCCGGTGCTGGCTGAGCTGTTCAGTTCCGAGCGGGTCATCCCGGCCACGGTGAGCTTCGTCGACATCGCGGGCATCGTGAAGGGCGCCTCCAAGGGCGAGGGGATGGGCAACGCGTTCCTGGCCAACATCCGTGAGGCGGACGCGATCTGCCAGGTGACCCGGGTGTTCCGCGACCCGGACGTGACCCACGTGGACGGCGAGGTCAACCCGGGAAGCGACATCGAGACGATCCGCACCGAGCTGATCCTGGCCGACCTCCAGACGCTGGAGAAGGCGCTGCCGCGGGTGGAGAAGGAGGCCCGGATCCGGAAGGACCGCGTCCCCACCCTCGAGGCGTTCAAGGCCGCGCAGGCGACGCTCGACTCCGGCGTCGGCGTGCACGCCGCCGGGCTGGACCTCGAGCCGCTGCGCGAGCTGTTCCTGCTCACCGCCAAGCCGTACCTGTACGTGTTCAACTGCGACTCCGACGAGCTCACCGACACCGCGCTGATCGAGAAGATGAGGGCGCTCGTCGCCCCGGCCGAGGCGATCTTCCTCGACGCCAAGATCGAGTCCGAACTGGTCGAGATGGAGGCGGACGAGGCGCGCGAGTTCCTCGTCGAGATGGGCATCGCCGAGCCCGGCCTCGACACCCTCGCCCGGGTCGGCTACGAGACCCTCGGGCTGCAGAGCTACCTGACCGCCGGCCCCAAGGAGTCGCGGGCCTGGACGATCCGCAAGGGCGCCACCGCCCCCGAGGCGGCCGGGGTGATCCACACCGACTTCCAGAAGGGCTTCATCAAGGCCGAGGTGATCAGCTTCGACGACCTCGTCGCCGCCAAGTCGGTCGCCGCCGCCCGCGCGGCCGGCAAGGCGCGCATGGAGGGCAAGGACTACGTCATGGCCGACGGGGACGTGGTGGAGTTCAGGACAGGACTGACGTCTGGGGGGTCGAAGTGAGTCCAGCAAGTCTCGCCGGCCCAGAGCACCAGAAGGTGCGGCTGCCAGTGATCGAGGCAGTGGTCGACGCCGGCTGGGACCGCGCCCAGCTCCAGTGGGACCCCGAATGGAGGGTGCCGAAGTCTCCGCACGACGCAACGAACCGCGAGCTCGGGCGCTCATTCGCGTCGTGGCCCGTGGATCTGGCCTTCTTCGAGGACTCCAGCTCGGTCGGTTCCTGGGAACACGTCCGGATCATCTGCGAGTTCAAGGCCCCGGACATCAATGCGGGGGTCTCGCAGCTGGAGACCTACCTGGCGCGCGAGCCCCGTGCCCGTATGGGCTTCTGGACCAACGGGACCGACGATGTGCGGGTCTACAAGTTGCCGGACGGTGGCTTCCTGCATCAGAGCAACCGGGGTATTCCGCGGCCAGGCGAAGACTTGGCCAAGGCCTCGAAGGAGCCGCTGACGTTCGCTGACCTGAAGGTGCCTAGGAACGGCCAGTTGAAGTCAGTGTTCAGGCGCCTGCTCGACGTCGTGGTTGCCCGGGATAGCAAGGCGACTCGATCGGACGTGCAGCTGGATCAGTTGTGCAACCTCCTGCTCATGAAGCTCGAGTCGGACACCAACGGTGAGTATGACCGGTCGAGGCCGTTGGCGTTCCAACTCAGCGACGCCGGCGAGGCCTACACCGCGAGGAAGATGCGCGAGGACTTCAAGGCGCTCAAGACGCTGCGCCCCGAGATCTTCGCGGAGGACAACAACTCTGATCTCGTCCTCGACGAGGACACCATCTCGGAGGTCGTCTTCGAGCTTTCCCCGCTCAACCTGCTTGAGGTGCGCCCGGAGGCGATCTCATCGGCCTTCCAGGTCTTCCGCCGCGCGAACCTCAAGGCGGGGGAAGGGCAGTACTTCACGCCGGCACGGGTGATCGAAGCGGGAATCGAAGCACTCGACATCGACCCCACCGACAAGATCATCGACCCCGCCTGTGGCACAGGCGGGTTTCTCGTCCAGGCGTTCCTCACGGTTCTCGCCAAGGGAACGGGCCCTCGAGCAGAGGCGCAGGCTCGCACATGGGCTCATCGCCAGGTCTTCGGCGTGGACAAGGACTCGATCAACGTGAAACTGTCCCGCGCGCTAATGGTCAGCCTCGGTGACGGGTCGGTGAACATTCATGCTGGTGACTCGATCCGCGAGCACCGATGGAACTCGGATTATCCGTACCTCGAGACCCCCCTTAAGGACGGGTCCTTCACCGTTGTGGTCACCAATCCGCCGTTCGGCAAGAACCTCAGAGTCAGCGCTGCAGACTCGCGCGCTAACCAGTACACGATCGCCAAGGAGGCAAAGGGCCGCTTCGTTGATCTGGAGATCGGCCTGATCTTCGTGGAACGCGCCCACCGCCTGCTGACAAAGGGCGGAAGGTTAGGGATCATCCTCCCGGAGACCTACTTCTTCTCCTCGACCTACGCCTGGCTACCGAGGTGGTTGGAGTCGCGGTTCGTTCTGCGAGGCGTGTTCAACATCCCGATGGAGGCGTTTCAGGGCTTCTGCCGCGCCAAGACCAACTTCTACGTGTTCGAGAAGAAGTGACCGCTAATGGTTCATAAGCCCGCTTGGTTCATGGACGGCCATGTGTTCGTCTCGTACGCTCCGACCGTTGGAATCAACAAAGACGGTGAGCAGTTGTTCATCGTCGACGAAATTACCGGCCAGCGGACCGACGTGATCGACGACAAGCTGCTCGACGATGTCCGGAGCCTGAAGACAGGTGCCCCCACCGAAACGGCTCGGTGGGTCGAGGCCGACAGGTTCACAGATCGTCTGATGGCTGTACCCGCCTACTTCGACGCACGTCCCCTGGCTCACTTCGACGAACTCATGCAGCGTCGAGAGATGAACGGCTTCGGCTCGATGACCATCGGCGAGCTTGTGGACGAGGGCTGGGTTAAGGCACTGCCCGGGCATGGCAGTCCCTCGGCCGACCTGCGACGCGGCGACATCCCCTACATCAAGGTTTCGGACATACGGGCGGGGCAGATCAACATCAACCCTACGAACCGCGTCAGCCAGGTCGTCGCCGAGCGCTTCTGGAGGGGTGAGGACTCCGGTCTTCATGCGTGGGATCTGATCACTCCGATCCGCACCAGCAAGAACATCGGTGAGTTCGCGGTACTCATGCCTGGTCAGGAACGAATGGTGCTCACGAAGGAAGTCCTCATCCTTCGTGCGACCGAGAATGCCCCGTTCGACACGTTCTACTTGCTCTGGGCGATGACTCTCAAGGCCGTGCGTCGGCAATGGGAGCGAGTCGTGTTCATGCAGACGAACCGCGAGGATGTGGGCGCGAGGTATCGCGAAATCATCATCCCGACCCCTCCCGACGAGAGCGTCGCGACGTCGTGGTCCGCGCCGTTCCGGGAGTTCTATCGGGGCATGGACCGGCTTCGGGAGAACCTGGTGAGCTACTTGGAATCCGACGACAAGCACCACATCTTCATCTCGACTGCGGGCTTGGTCGCTGAGGATCCCGAGGTCGACGACTAGGGCCCCACGTCGGGGGTCCTCCTTGGTAGATCCTCTTCGCAGTGTGTGTGAATCGTCAGGCGGGCTTCCAGCAGGGTTGAGGGGCTCGGTTCGGAGTTCCGGTTCCAGCTCCTGAGTGTCCGGGGCCAGGACCAGCTGCTGCTCGCCCGCGCCACCGGCAACTACCGGCGGGGCAACGAGCGACGCGGCGGCTGAGCCGGGGCCTACTTGTGCGTGAGGACCGGGACGGCACCGTTGAAGGTGATCGTCCAGCCCAGCCCGTGCAGCGCGATGTAGGTGATCCCGACGAGCACGGCCAGCACGACGAAGGTGAACATCAGGTACGCGACCACCCGACCCAGCGGATGCGGCCGGACGACGGCGACCGTGCCGTCCGGGGCGACGTCGTGGCCGGTGCCCCACGAGAGCGCACGGAGCCCGAGGGCGAAGACGGCCGGCAGGCCCGCACCGAGGAGCATGCCGATCGCGAGGACGCGCCAGGAGCCGTCCAGAGCGGCGAGGAACTGTTCCATCAGCGCACCCCTCCCGACACCGGCACGTCGACCTCGGTGTCGTCCTTCGAATCGCTCCACTCGTCGTTGACGTTGTGGTGGCTGATCGGGTCGCGCTTGGAGTGCCAGCGCATGTAGATCGCCGCGGCGCACATGATGCCGAACACGACGAACGCGCCGGTCGAGCCGCCGATCGCGTGGCCGAGCCACCACAGGGCGGCGGCGACCAGTCCGGCCAACGGCAGCGTGGTCAGCCAGGCCAGGCCCATCCGTCCGGCCACGCCCCAGCGCACGGTCGCGCCCTTGCGGCCCAGGCCCGACCCGATGATCGACCCGGTGCACACGTGCGTGGTGGACAGCGCGAAGCCCAGCTGGCTGGACGTCAGGATCACCGCAGCGGATGCGCTCTCGGCGGCCATGCCCTGCGGCGAGGAGATCTCGACCAGACCCTTGCCCATCGTCCGGATGATGCGCCAGCCGCCGATGTAGGTGCCGGAGCCGATCGCGACCGCGCAGGCGATCTTGACCCACAGCGGGATCTCGGCGGTGTCGGTCCACCAGCCCGAAGCGATCAGGGCCAGGGTGATCACGCCCATCGTCTTCTGGGCGTCGTTGGTGCCGTGCGACAGCGAGAGCAGGGACGCGGTGCCGATCTGGCCCCAGCGGAAGCCGCTCTCCTGGTAGCGGGCGGCGACCTTGCGGGTGATCCAGAAGACCAGCCGGGTGCCGACCATCGCGACGAGGATGGCGATCGCGGGGGACATGAGCGCCGGCAGGACGACCTTGCCGACCACGCCGTCGAGCTTGTAGCCCTCGCCGACCCACTTCACGCCGCCCCAGCCCATGCTGGCGACGGTGGCGCCGATCAGGCCGCCGAACAGGGCGTGGGACGAACTGGAGGGCAGGCCCCACAGCCAGGTGAGGATGTTCCAGATGATCGCGCCGGCCAGACCGGCCATGAGGATCAGCAGCAGACCGTGGCCGCCGTCGGCCATCAGCTCCGCGCGGGGGGAGCCGTCCGTGTTCTGGATGCGGATCACCGCGTTGGTGACGGTGATCGCAACCTCGACCGACAAGAAGGCGCCGACGAGGTTGAGGATTGCGGAGAGGGTTACGGCCGCCTTGGGGGTCAACGCCTTCGTGGCGATCGAGGTGGCCATCGCGTTTGCGGTGTCATGGAACCCGTTTGTGAAATCGAAGGCCAACGCCGTGACAACGACGAGGGCCAGGAGTATGAACTCAGGGGTCACGTCGTTCATGGTACGGGTAAGTTCCGCAGATGTGGAACGCGGCCGAACGCGGGCGGGAATCCGTCTCACGGGGACACCGGTGAGCCGGCCGCGTGGTACAACCCGGCGCCGGTACACGTCCGCGGGCCGGTCGGGGCGCTGTCCGCGCACCGCATAGGATGACCCTTCGTGAGTTCCCGCATCCTTGCCGCTGTCGCCTGGCCCTACGCCAACGGGCCCCGACACATCGGTCACGTCTCCGGTTTCGGAGTGCCCTCCGACGTGTTCGCCCGCTACCAGCGAATGGCCGGCAACGACGTGCTGATGGTGTCCGGCACCGATGAGCACGGCACCGCCATCCAGGTGCAGGCCGACAAGGAGGGCCTCACCCCGCAGCAGACGGCCGACAAGTACCACCGGGTGATCGCGGAGGACCTCCAGGCGCTCGGCTGCTCCTACGACCTCTACACCCGCACCACCACCCAGAACCACAAGGTGGTCGTGCAGGAGCTGTTCCGCACCCTCCACGACAACGGCTACGTGGTCGCCCGCATCCTGGCCGGCGCGATCTCCCCGTCCACCGGGCGGACGCTGCCCGACCGCTACATCGAGGGCACCTGTCCGCACTGCGGCTACGACGGTGCGCGGGGCGACCAGTGCGACAACTGCGGCCGCCAGCTCGACCCGATCGACCTGGTGAACCCGCGTTCGAAGATCAACGGCGAGGTGCCGGAGTTCATCGAGACCGAGCACTTCTTCCTCGACCTGCCCGCGCTGGCCGGGGCGCTGGGCGAGTGGCTGGCGACACGCGCCGACTGGCGTCCGAACGTCATGAAGTTCAGCCTGAACCTGCTGAAGGAGTTGCGTCCGCGGGCCATCACCCGCGACCTCGACTGGGGCGTCCCGATCCCGCTGGAGGGCTGGGAGGACGCCGCGATGAAGCGCATCTACGTCTGGTTCGACGCGGTCATCGGGTACCTGTCGGCCGCGGTGGAATGGGCGCACCGCTCGGGCGATCCGGACGCGTGGAAGCTGTGGTGGCAGGCCGCGGACGCGCGCTCGTACTACTTCATGGGCAAGGACAACATCACATTCCACTCGGTGATCTGGCCGGCGATCCTGCTCGGCGCGAACGGCCAGGGGGAGGCGGGCGGACGCGGCTCCGCGTACTCGCCGCTGAACCTGCCCACCGAGGTGGTGTCCTCGGAGTACCTGACGATGTCGGGCTCGAAGCTGGCGTCCTCGCGCGGCCACGTGATCTACGTCCGCGACTTCCTGGCCACGTTCGGCCCCGACCCGCTGCGCTACTTCATCGCGGTGGCCGGCCCCGAGAACCAGGACACCGACTTCACCTGGGACGAGTTCGTGCGCCGCAACAACTTCGAGCTGGCGAACGAGTGGGGGAACCTGGTCAACCGGTCGATCTCGATGGCGCACAAGAACGTCGGCGCGATCCCGGCGGCCGGCGAGCTGACCGATGCCGATCGCGAGCTGCTGGCGGCGTCGAAGGCCGCGTTCGACGTCGTCGGCGACCTGTGGGGCCGCTGCAAGTTCAAGCAGGCCACGGCCGAGGCGATGCGGGTCGTCGGGCTCGCGAACAAGTACATCTCCGAGACCGAGCCGTGGAAGCTGAAGGACGACCCGGCCCGTCGCGACACGGTGCTGCACGTGGCCCTGCAGGTGGTGCAGGACTGCAACACGCTGCTCACGCCGCTGCTGCCGCACGCCGCGCAGAAGGTGTTCGAGGCGCTCGGCGGCGAGGGCGTCTGGGCCGCGCAGCCCCAACTCCGGATGGTCTCCGAGGACGGCGGCCCGGAGTACCCGGTGCTCCAGGGCGACTACGTGAACCAGCAGGCCACCTGGGAGTCGCGGCCGCTTGCCGTCGGCCGTCCGCTGAACAAGCCGACCCCGCTGTTCACCAAGCTCGACGAATCCCTCGGCGAGACCGGCCCCGAGTGGGCCCCGATCGCCTGACCGGTTCCCCGACCCTTCGCAAAGTGGACCCAAATCGTCGATGACGGCGGTTTCAGTCCACTTTGCGGCAACTTCGGCTCAGAACCCGACTGCCCAACGACCTCGGCAGTGCGGGCATGGCTGGAAGTCGCCGACCCAGCCATGGTCGCGGAGCACGGACGCGACCTGCGCGGCGACCTCACAGGCCTGCGCACGGACGTCGGCGCTGCCATAACGCAGGGTGGTCCATCGGCGCTGGGCATGGGCGTTGTCGCGATGGAGATCGCGGAATGCGGCGTCGAACCCGATGTGCCCGGCCTTCCCGTCGAGCTCCACCAGGAGCCCGTACTCGTCGTACACGACGTCGGATCGCGAGCCGGAACTGACCGAGCGTTGGCGGCGGGCCGCGGGCAGTCCGTGGGCGCGTTCGACGTCGCGGCGGTAGACGAATTCGAGCGCGCTCTCGATGCCGTCCAGGTCATCAAGCAGCGCAACCAGGAGCTTCCGGTTGCGAACGCGTGCCCGCTGGCCGATCGCGGTTCGCAGGGCTTTCAGTGTGACGAGGTGAAGGCGCACGGCCTCGGAGATCAGGCTGACCGCCGCCTCGGTGGGCAGCCGCTCGGCGACATCGATGACGGCGTCGTCGGCCCGGATGCGAGGGAGCATCCCGCGGCGGCGGTCCAGCCTGCCGATCTTGTCGCGGCGCATGGCGACGCCAGCTCCGGATCGGGGTCGACGATCGGGTGGCACCCAGAGGACGATCCGGTCGACGTGCCGGTCGAGCCCGTAGAGACGCAAGGCCGCTTCGCCTCCGATGGCGCAGGGTTCGCCGGCCCGCAGGCTCGCCGCCCAGATCGCCTTCTCGACGGGGTCCGTGCCCGGTAGCAGGTCGTAGACGCCGTGGCTCAGCCGCTGCCAGTGTTCCTGACGGACGAGTCGTCGCAGGGACTCATTGGTGAGGCCCAGGATCAGCGCCTGCTCCGCGCTGACCAGACCGGACTGGGCGCGGGCGAGCCGCCGGAGTGATTCGTCGGGGTCGCGCCGCTTGTGCATGAGCGGCATCCTGCGCCTGTCCCCTGGCTCGACAACAGGGGTGCAGGATCAAGTTGTGGACAACTTCCGCCACAAGTTCGCAAGGTGGACTCAAACCGTCGATGACGACGGTTTCGGTCCACTTTGCGAGGGGTCGGAGCCGAGTTGCGAGAGGGCGGCGCGCATCGAGAGGGGAGTGAAGCCGGCGGCGAGGGCCTTGCGCTTCAGGGAGCCCTGCGCGCGCCACAGGGCGACGCCGCGGCGCACCAGGAGCAGGGGCGGCTTGCGTTTCTTGGCGAGGTCACGCCGCAGGCGCAGCCAGAACACCAGGACGGCCGGACGGTCGAGGTAGATCGGCTCGACGGCCAGCCCGGCCGCGCGGCAGGTGGCCAGGAACTCGATCGCGAAGATGCCCTCGGCGGTCAGGCAGCCGGCCCCGTCCAGCCGCACCTCGTGGCTGCCGGTGCGGCGGCTCTCCGAGATCGAGTACGTCGGCACCACGGCCGCACCGTTCGCGAGCAGCTCCTTGAGCGCCGCCACCGCCGCCTCGGCGTCCCACGACCGCGGGTCGTCCCAGTCGGTGATGCCGAGCGTCTGCGGCATGCCCGGGTGGTCGGCGTCGTGGTAGAAGTCGTCCAGCCGCAACGACGGACACCCGGACGCGTGCGCGAGCCGCGACTTCCCGCTCCCGGACGGTCCCGCGATCAGCACCAGCCGGGGCGTCCCCCCGATCACCACCGACCGCTCACAGGCCGAGGGCCCGCGCCATGTCGGCCCGGGCCGCGGCCATCCGCTCCCCGGCCGCCGCCCGCGCGCCGGCCAGGTCGTCGGTCGCCGGCAGCTGCACCTGCAGGTAGCACTTCAGCTTCGGCTCGGTGCCCGAGGGTCGCACCACGACCCGCACCGAATCGCCGGCGAACAGCATCCCGTCGGTCGGCGGCAGGTCGGCGCTGCCCAGCGCCAGGTCGGTCGCGGCCACCGGTTCGCCGGCCAGCGTGGACGGCGGCGCCGTCCGCACCCGCGCCATCGCGTCGCTGATCAGGCTCAGGTCGGACACCCGGAACGACAGTTGCGAGGTCAGGTGCAGCCCGTAGGTGCGGGCGATCTCGTCGAGCCGGTCGGCGATCGTCAGCCCCTGCGCGCGCAGCTCGGCGGCCAGGGTCAGCACGCGCACCAGCGTGGTGATGCCGTCCTTGTCCGGCACCGCGGACGCGTCCGTGCAGTAGCCGATCGCCTCCTCGTAGCCGAACGCCAGCCCCGGCACTCGGCCGATCCACTTGAACCCGGTCAGGGTGGTGGCGAACGGCTGGCCGTGCGCGGCGGCCATCGCCCCGAGCAGCGTCGACGAGACCACCGAGCAGGCGTAGGTGCCGGCGACGCCGCGGCGCAGCAGGTCATCGGCCAGCAGCGTGCCGAGCTCATCGCCGGTCAGCATCCGCCACGCGCCGCCGATGACCGCGGCGACCGCGCAGCGGTCCGCGTCCGGGTCGTTGGCGATCGCGACGTCCGCGCCGACCTGCCGGGCCAGTGCCAGCGCCAGGTCGATCGCGCCGGGCTCCTCCGGGTTGGGGAACGGCACGGTCGGGAACGCCGGGTCGGGCTCGTTCTGCTCGGCCACCCGGTGCGGCTCGCCGAAGCCCGTGGCCGCCACCACCTGGTCGACGATCGCCGCGCCGACGCCGTGCATGGCGGTGTACACCCAGGTCAGCTCACGCGGCGCCGCCTCGGGCACCAGGGACGCGGCCCGCGCCACGTACGCGGCCACCAGCTCGTCCCCGACCAGCGGGAAGTCGTCGCTGCGCGCGATGTCGGCCAGCGGACGGGACGCCGCCTCCGCGATCCGTGCGGCGATCAGGGCGTCCGACGGCGGCACGATCTGCGAACCGTCGCCCAGGTAGACCTTGTAGCCGTTGTCCTGCGGCGGGTTGTGGGACGCGGTCACCACCACGCCCGCCACGCACTCGAAGTGGCCGATGCCGAACGCCACCACCGGCGTGGGCAACGGACGCGAGCACAACAACGGCAGCAGGCCGGCGCCGGCGAGGATCTCGGCGGTGTCGTTGGCGAACACGTCGGAGTTGTAGCGGGCGTCGAACCCGACCACGACCCGTCCGCCCTCCAGCCCGAGGTCGAGCAGGTGCTGGGCGAGCCCGGCGGCGGCCTGGCTGACCACCACCCGGTTCATCCGGGCCGGCCCGGGGCCGAGCGGCCCGCGCAGGCCGGCGGTGCCGAAGGAGAGCGGGCCGGCGAAGGCGTCGGCGAGTTCGGCCGCGGCGGCCTCGTCGCCGCCGTCGGCGCGGGCCAGCAGGTCGTCGAGGGCGGCGACGGTGGCCACGTCCGGGTCCTGGTCACGCCAGGCGGTCACCTGCTGGCGGAGGTCGTCGGCGATCATGGTTACAACCGATCCAAGAGGCCGGCCAGCAGTTCGCGCAGCCGCGGCTCGGCGGCCTGCCCGGCGGCGATCACCTCGGCGTGGTGCAGCGGGGTGGGGGAGATCCCGGCGCCCGGGTTCGTCACCAGCGAGATGCCGAGCACCTCCAGCCCGGCCTCCCGCGCGGCGATGGTCTCCAGCGTGGTGGACATGCCGACCAGGTCGCCGCCGAGGATCCCGGCCATCCGCACCTCGGCCGGGGTCTCGTACTGCGGGCCGCTGAACTGGACGTAGACGCCCTCGGCCAGGGTCGGGTCGACCTCGTGCGCGAGCGCGCGCAGCCGCTGGCTGTAGGCCTCGGTGAGGTCGATGAACGTGGCGCCGACCAGCGGGGTGGCGCCGGTCAGGTTGATGTGGTCGCGGATCAGCACCGGCGTGCCGGGTGCCCATTCCAGGTGCAGCCCGCCGCACCCGTTGGTGAGCACGATCGTCCTCGCGCCGGCGGCGGCCGCGGTACGGACGCCGTGGACGACCGCCGCGACGCCGCGTCCCTCGTAGTAGTGGGTGCGGCCGGTGAACAGCGCGGCCACCTTGCCGGCGGACGTGCGCACCAGCTTCAGCGCTCCCCCGTGGCCGGCGACGACCGGCTTGGCGAAACCGGGGAGCTCCTCCAGCAGGCACTCGCCGATCGGTTCGCCGAGGCCGGCGGCGGCGCCGGACCAGCCCGATCCGAGCACCAGCGCGAGGTCGATGGAACCGACGCCGAAGCGTTCGGTGAGGGACGCGGCAGCCTCGGCGGCGAGGGCCTGGGGATCGGTCTGTGGAGTCACCCGATGACTATAACGACGGCGTCTGGTCGCGGTCAGCAGCGTCGTCGTCGTCGGTGTCCGCCTGGTCGTCGTCAGTGGTGTCTGCCAGCAGGGTGAAGTGGGTGGACCGGCCCGCGCGACGCCGTCGCAGCATCACCAGCAGGATGGCCAACAGCCCTAGCCAGACCAGGAATTGGCCGGAGTGGACGAAGCCGCGGGGGCCGAACGCGTACGCCCAGGCCATCATCACCAGCCCGAAGGCGACGCCGGCCGATCCGATGATCACCACCGCCCGGGACCGCGGCCCGAGCGGACGCCCGGCCGAGCGGTGCAGCAGCAGGATCCCGGCCCCGACCGACACCGACATCGGCAGGGAGGAGAGTTCGAGCAGCACGGTCTGGCCCGGGGTCGCCTCGGGCAACCCGATCAGCACCATGGCGACGCCGACCAGCACTCCGGCCAGGGCGACGGCGGAGAGGATCACTCGCATCGGCACGAGCCCGACAATACGGGGGTGGCTCCGCGCTCCGGGCGAGCGGCGCGGGCGGGTCGGCGCATGGGACAATTCGTCTCGTGACGGACGTGGTGATCATCGGTGGCGGCCCCGGCGGCTACGAGGCGGCCCTGGTGGCGCGTCAGCTGGGCGGCCGGGTGACCCTGGTCGAACGCCGTGGGCTCGGCGGGTCGGCCGTGCTCACCGACGTGGTGCCGTCCAAGACCCTGATCGCCGCCGCCGAGGTGATGACCAAGATCCGCAGCGCCGAGGAACTCGGCCTGCACCTGGTGGACGACACCCGCCGGCTCGGCGCGGCCGTCGGCGTCGACCTGGGACGGGTGCACGCCCGGATCCGCGACCTGGCCAAGGCGCAGTCGGCCGACATCACCGAGCGGCTGCGCGGGGACGGCGTCCGCCTCATCAGCGGCACCGGACGGCTGGACGGCACCCAGCGGGTCATCGCCCAGACCGCGGACGGTGAGGAGGAACTGCCCGCCGACATCGTGCTGGTGGCCACCGGTGCCCACCCCCGCGAACTGCCGACCGCGCTGCCCGACGGCGAGCGCATCTTCACCTGGGCCCAGATCTACGACCTCGACCAGGTGCCCGAACACCTCGTCGTGGTGGGCTCCGGCGTCACCGGGGCGGAGTTCGCCAGCGCCTACACCGCGCTCGGTGTCCGGGTGACGCTGGTGTCGTCACGGCACCAGGTGCTCCCCGGCCAGGACGACGATGCGGCCCGGGTGATCCAGCAGGTGTTCGAGAACAGCGGCATGACCGTCCTCAACGGCGCCCGCGCCGTGGCCGCCGAGCGGCGCGGCGAGGAGGTCGTGGTGCGGCTGGCCGACGGCGGCGAGGTCGTCGGCTCACACTGCCTGATGGCGGTCGGCGCCGTCCCCAACACTGTGCACATCGGCCTGGAGGAGGCGGGGGTGCGGCTGTCCGCGTCCGGCCACATCGAGGTCGACCGGGTCTCGCGGACCAGCGCGCGCGGCGTGTATGCAGCCGGCGACTGCACCGGCGTCAACGCGCTGGCCAGCGTGGCCGCGATGCAGGGCCGGATCGCGATGTGGCACTCCCTCGGCGACTCGGTGGGCCCACTCGACCTGCGCACGGTGTCCGCGAACGTGTTCACCGCCCCGGAGATCGCGACGGTCGGGTGCAGCCAGTCCGACATCGACACCGGCGTGGTGCGCGGGCTGACCATGATGCTGCCGCTGCGCGGCAACGCCCGGGCGAAGATGCAGGCCCTCAACGACGGTTTCGTGAAGATCTTCTGCCTGCCCACGACCGGCATCGTGGTCGGCGGGGTGGTGGTGGCGCCCTCGGCATCGGAGCTGATCCACCCGCTGTCGATCGCGGTGCGCAGCAAGCTGACCGTCGACGAGCTCGCCGAAGCGTTCACGGTCTACCCGTCGCTGTCCGGCTCGCTCGCCGAGGCGGCGCGCCGGCTGCACGGGCACTCGGCCGAGCAGGTCATCACCTACTGAGACCGAGCGCCCGCTCACCGGATGCTCCAGAACACCATCGAGGCCCGCTGCCGGGCACGGTCGCGGTCGGCCTCGGCCTGCTGCCGGGCGGCCTCGTAGGACGCGGGACGCCGGGTGCGGATCAGGTGCTGTTCGTACGAGGCGTCGACACGGCGGATCAGCGCCAGCCCGGCCCAAAGGGCCATGCGGTCGAAGACGGTCAGCGGCCGTACATCGGGCGGGTGGGATTGACGATGGATTTCGGTAATTGTGGACATGGAAACACCCTCTGCTGGAAATGAGCGCGCAATTGAAATGGGCGCGCGGGAATTACCGTTGCCTCATGAGGGGCGCGGGTAGGTGGAACCGACCGCGTGGACGGGTCGGTCGGGTGCGGGTGCGAACCGGTGCCGGTCGACGCGCAGCGCCGAGCGGTGGCCCGCCTCAGCGGCGGACGCGGCGCGGGCTAGGCGTTCGGGCCGACAAGGGCGCCGACGGGGCCGGCGCAGGCACGAAGATCGACTTCGGCTCGCAGTGTGCTGATCGAGTACATCGCCGGCCTCCTTTCCATGATTCGGCGTGGCTCCAGAACAATAAACGAAACGCGGACCGGGAGGCAACCAATTCCGGCGATACTACGTATTTGCCCGTATCATTTGCGTCGTGTCGGGAGTGGGGGTGGTGCGCAGCGCGGCGTCCGTGCTGCCCGCCGAGCCGGGCGTCTACCGGTTCCGCGACGGGGTCGGGCGGGTGCTCTACTTCGGCCGCGCCACCGAACTGCGGGCCCGGGTCCGCTCGTACGCCGGCGACCTGGCCGATCGTCCGCACCTGCGGCGGATGGTGCCACAGGTCGCCCGGGTCGAGGCCCTCGTGTGCTCCTCGGTGCCGGAGGCCGCCTGGCTGGAGCGCAACCTGCTGGAGCGCTCGCTGCCGCGCTGGAACCGCGTCCGTGGTGGCGCCGAGCTGGTCGGCTGGCTGGTGCTGGACGCCGACCCGGGCCGTCCCGGGCTGCAGCTCGCCGTCGAGACCGCGTCGCCGATCGCCTACGGGCCGTACCTCGGGGTGGATCGCCTCGCCCTCGCTCGCAGCGGGCTGCTGCGGGCCTGGCCGCTGCACCTGACCGGCACCCGGCTCGACGTCGCCGACCGTTCGCTGGCGGAGGCGCGCGGCGTGGGGCCGTCCGACCGGGACGCCCACGAGCGCTCGCTGCGGGCGGTGCTCGCCCGTGACCCGGACGCGGTCCGCGCCCTGCGCGACCGGCTCGACGCCGCCAGCCGGGACGCGGTCGCGCGCCTGGCCTACGAGACCGCCCAGCAGATCCAGGCGGAGCTCGCCGCGATCGACTGGCTGGTGGCGCCGCAGCGGGTGACCGGCTGCGCGCCCGGCCTCGCGATCCACGGCTGGGCGGAGGGCATCTCGTTCACGTTGAGCGGCGCCGACGACCGGCTCGACCGCTGGGCGTCCGCACCTCTGGACGAGGCCGCCGGGCGTCGTGCGGCCGAACGGACGCCGCCGGAGTGGCGGGAGTTCGCCGCCCGCAACGCCGAGTTGGCCGCCTCGCTGGCTCTCGAGCGGACCAAAAGGGGACTGTCCCCTTTTGGTCCGGGCGTCACGCCGGGTCGGTGATCTCCAGCAGGACCTGGCCGGAGGTGACCGGGTCACCGACGGACGCGGTGAGGTTCGCCACGACACCGGAGCGGTGCGCGGTGATCGGCTGCTCCATCTTCATCGCCTCCAGCACCACCACCAGGTCGCCCTCGGTGACCTGGTCGCCGTCCACCACCGACACCTTGACGATCGTGCCCTGCATCGGGGCGGTCAGCTCGTTCGACGACGGGGCCTTCGCCCTGGAGCCGCCGGTGCTGCGCCGCACCGGACGCTTGACCGCCGCCTGCCTGGCCACCGGAGCAGACAGGGACGCGGGCAGCCGCACCTCCAGCCGGCGTCCGTTCACCTCGACGACGTAGGTGGCGGTCTCGCCGGCCTCCGTCTCGCCCACGCTGCCGGTGTACGGCTCGAGCACGGTGTCGAACTCGGTCTCGATCCAGCGGGTGTGCACCCCGAAGTGCCCGTCGGCCGCGGTGTACGCGGGGTCGGTCAGCACCGCCTTGTGGAAGGGGATCACCGACGGCATCCCGTCCAGCACGGTCTCGGCCAGCGCGCGCCGCGAGCGGGCGATGGCCTGGGCCCGGTCGGCGCCGGTCACGATGATCTTGGCGACCAGCGAGTCGAACGAGCCGGGGACGGCCATGCCGGCCAGGTACCCGCTGTCGACCCGGACGCCCGGCCCGGTCGGCGGCTGCCACGCGGTCAGCGTCCCCGGCGCGGGCATGAACGAGCGGCCCGGGTCCTCGGCGTTGATCCGGAACTCGATCGAGTGGCCGCGCGCGGGCGGGTCGTCGTAGCCGAGCGCCTCGCCGTCGGCGATCCGGAACATCTCGCGCACCAGGTCGAGGCCAGTCACCTCCTCCGACACCGGGTGCTCGACCTGGAGGCGGGTGTTCACCTCCAGGAAGCTGATCGTGCCGTCCTGGCCGACGAGGAACTCGCACGTCCCGGCGCCCACGTAGCCGGCCTCGCGCAGGATCGCCTTGCTGGACTCGTACAGCCGCGCCAACTGTGCGTCGGTGAGAAACGGCGCCGGCGCCTCCTCGACCAGCTTCTGGTGGCGGCGCTGCAGCGAGCAGTCGCGGGTGGAGACCACCACGACGTTGCCGTGGGCGTCGGCCAGGCACTGGGTCTCGACGTGCCGCGGACGGTCGAGGTAGCGCTCGACGAAGCATTCGCCGCGCCCGAACGCGGTGACCGCCTCGCGGGTGGCCGACTCGAACAGGTCGGGCACCTCGGCCAGCGTCCGGGCCACCTTCAGGCCGCGGCCACCGCCGCCGAACGCGGCCTTGATCGCGATCGGCAGGCCGTGCTCCTTCGCGAAGGCCAGGACCTCGTCGGCGTCCGCCACCGGGTCGGCCGTGCCGGGCACCAGCGGCGCCCCCACCTTCGCGGCGATGTGGCGAGCCTGCACCTTGTCGCCGAGGGCCTCGATGGCGGCCGGCGGCGGCCCGATCCAGACCAGGCCGGCGTCGATCACGGCCTGGGCGAAGCCCGCGTTCTCGGCGAGGAACCCGTAGCCGGGGTGGACGGCGTCGGCGCCGGAGCGCTCGGCGATCGCCAGGATCTTCGCGACGTCCAGGTAGGTCTCGGCCGGGGTGAGCCCGTTGAGCGCGAAGGCCTCGTCGGCGAGCTTCACGAACAGCGAGTCGGCGTCCGGGTCGGCGTAGACGGCCACGCTGGCCAGCCCGGCGTCCCGCGCTGCCCGGAACACCCGGACGGCGATCTCGCCGCGATTCGCCACCAGGACCTTGGTGATCGGCATGGACTCCTCCTGAGGGGCACTGGTCCGGAGTCTAGCCGCGGCGCCGGGGGTGGGTGGGTGAGTCAGCCGAGGCGCTCCTCGAGGCTGGAGATGATCGCCGGACGCAGCTCGGCCGCGCTGATCACCCGGTCGACCGAGCCGACTTCGACGGCACGGTGGATGTTGTGCACCCCGTCGAACTCGGCGGCGACCTCACTGATCTTCTCGGCGCGGACGACCGCCTGGGCGTCCGCCAGTTCGAGCTGCAGCGACGCCCGGTCGGGCGAGTGCGCGGTGCGCAGCCGGGCCTCGACCGAGGCCACCCGTGGGTCGGACGCGGTGCGCTTCGCGACGTCCCCGGCGAACACCACCGCCGCCGCCGGCGCCCCGCCGATCACGGACGCGAACGAGCCCTCGACGGCCAGCACGGTCATGTTCTCGTTCAGCCGCTTGCTGAACACCACGAACGCGCCGCCGTGGTAGCGGCTGATCACGACGAACACGATCGGGCCACGGAAGTTGACGATCGCCCGGCCGATCTCGGCGCCGTACTCCAGCTGGAGGTTGCGCATCGACTCCGGCGAGCCGTCGAAGCCGGACAGGTTCGCCAGCACCACCAGCGGCCGGTTGCCCGAGGCCGCGTTGATCGCACGGGCGGCCTTCTTCGACGAACGCGGGAACAGCGTCCCCGCGGTGTAGGTGTCGGGGCCGTCGGTGGGCGGGAACCCGGCGCGGGGCACCGGCTGGCTCTCGATGCCGAGCACCGCCACCGGGAAGCCGCCGATCCGGGCGTCCACCACGACCGCGGTCTCCGCGTCCGCCATCCCGGCCCAGCGCTCGGAGCGCGGGTGGTCGGCGTCGCACACCGCGGCGATCACCGTGCGGATGTCGAACGCCTTCTTGCGGTCGGGGTTGTGCGCGGCGGAGAAGATCTGCCCGACCGTGGTGAAGTCGCTGCCCGCGAGTTCGTGCGGGTAGTCCGACACGTCCCGGTCGGACGGGTCGGACGTGGCCACGCGCCGCGGCCCGGACTCGCCCGGCACCACGTAGGTGTGCTCGTAGTGGCCCATCAGGATGCCGAAGGCGCCGGCCAGGTCGGGCGCCCAGTACTGCGCCTGCCCGTTCGGGCCCATCACCCGGTCGTAGCCGCCGATGCCGAAGTTGTCCTCGGCCGACACGCCGCCGGAGAAGTCGAGCGACTGCTTGCCGGTGAGCACCATCGCCGAGTCCGGCGTCATCACGAGGATGCCGCGGGTGTGCATCAGCATGGTCGCCTCGGCGTTCCAGTACGGCTGGGCGCCCACGTTGATGCCGGCCACCACCACGTTGATCTCGCCGCCGGCCTGGGTGAACTCGACGATGCGGCGCAGGGCCGCCCCCACCCAGTCCATGTTCTCGGTGCCGGAGTCCATCGAGATCCGGGCACCGGAGCTGAGCGTGTACCACTCCACCGGCACGCCCAGTTCCTCGGCGAGGTCGAGCGCGGCGATGATCCGGCGGCACTCCGGCTCGGCGACCGCACCGAGGCCGCGGGTGGGGTCGCCGGACAGCACGATCCGGGTGATGCCGTCGGGGTGCAGCGGGGTCGGCGTGCTGACCCGGGCGCAGATGATGCCGGCCCTGTTCTGGCCCGGGGCGCGCTGCACCTCCACCAGGCGGGTCGGGTCGTCGGCGGCCAGGTCGAGCTCGACGAGCTCGCCGCCGGGACCGGCGAGGGTCTCGGACAGCTCGTAGGGGTACACCAGGCCGCGGCGACGCGCCCGCAGCACCTTGGCCGCGTAGTCGTCCAGCGGCTTCAGCGGCTCGGTGGGCGGCGGCTCGACCGACGCCGACACCCCGGCGCCGGGCTGTGCACGGAACCGGATCGCCAGCCGGGTCGGCTCCATCCCCTCCCGCACGAACGTGCCCTCGGCGAGCACCTCCTCGATGCCGGTGCCGTCCGACAGCGGCGTGATCTTGTGCTGCAGCGCCATCACGTCGCGCAGGTCGAGGTCGATGTCGGGCCACACGTAGACCCAGACGTGGTTCATGTCGAGCCGGCTCCCGGCCGAGCCCCGCGCGGCCCGGGTGCGACGGATCGCCTCCAGGCAGTTCTCCACCGCGCGCTCGGCGTGCGGCAGGCCGATCAGGCGTCCCTGCGCGTCCCGGACGGCGGCGAGCTGGTTCACCTCGGCCATCGCCACCAGGCGCCGGTCCTCGGGGTTGCTCTTGGCCACGCAGTCGAACAGCAGGACGCCGCGCGGCGCCGGCAGCCGGGTGGCGTCGAACTCGCGCAGCCGCCACAGGTTGAGCCGGCGGAAGATCATCGGGTGGACGCCGTGCACCCGCGGGTCCTCGACGAGGACGCCGTCGGGGCCCGGACGGAACGTGGCGTAGTCGACGTCGCCCTCGGGCGGGCAGGCGGCCACCACCAACCGACGGACGCCGGGCAGCGCCCAGCCGGCCAGCTGCGGTTGCAGGACGGCGGCCAGCTTCGCGCGGTCCGAGGTGTCGGGCCAGCGGACGTAGAGCTCGACGACCGCGTCCGCACCGGCGGGCAGGTCGGCCAGCTGGCCGGCGACCACCGCGGCGACCGGGCCGTCCGCGCCGAGCTCGGCGTCCGTGGCCAGCGTGGAGACCGCCCGGGTCGGCCGCCCGTCCAGCACGTAGTCGGCGGTGACGACCGAGCGTCCCTCGACGGTGAACGCGCGGACGTTGGTCAGGTCCTGGTCGGCGTAGTGCTTGCGGATCAGCACCTCCAGCAGCGGCTCGTTGGCCGACACGCCGCCGGCCAGCCGCTGGGCGAGGGTGAGCACCAGCCGCTCGGGGATGGCGGCCAGCACCGCGATCCGTTCGGCGTAGTCGGGGGCGTCCGGGGTGGCCAGCAGCGCCACCTCGTCGGCCACCCGGGCCAGCACCTGGTCGCGCTCGGCGTCCACCTGCGGCTGGTCGAACCAGCGGAACCGCACGGACCGCGCGACGTCGCTGACCGCGGGGAAGCGGCGCTGGGTGGCACGCACGAGGCGTTCGAGCTGGGACCGTGCGCCCGCGGCGCCGCCGTTGGTCGGGGCCGGCTCGCCGATCCACCGGTCGAGGATCGCGATCACGACCTGCACGTCGGAGGCCACCCGCTGCTGGGCCAGGAAGATCCGGAACACGGCGTCCTCGAGTTCCGGGGTGCGGTCGAGGTCGGTGACCCCGTAGTGGGCCAGGGCCCGGCGCAGCCGTTCCACGAACGAGGCCGGCAGCCCGGCGCGCTCGGCGTCCAGGCTCTGCAGGTAGCCGTGGAAGTGCTCGCGGTCGGAGTGGATGCGCAACTCGGTGCCCTCCTGCTCGCCGACCGGACGGTTGCGGCTGAGCTCGGCGAGGTCGGTGAACAGCGTGACCAGGCCGATCTCGCCGGCCAGCACGTCCGCACCCTCGGCGCGGGCCTCGTCGCGGACGGCCAGGTAGTCGGCGAGCACGCCGGACGGGTCGGTGTCGAAGCCCATCAGGTGCGCGGACAGGTCGGCGACCAGGCGGGCTGCGCGGGCCGGGGCGGACGCCGCGGGCGCGGCGGCCGGCAGGTCGACCGCGGTGTCGGTCTCGACGCTCTCGGCGGCGCCCTCGTCGAGCGGCTCCAGCCGGATCAGCGGCGCGAGGCTCTCGACCTGGCTGCCGGTCATCACGTGCAGTTCGCGCACCCGGGCCGCGAACGGCGCGGTGACGACGGTCTCCATCTTCATCGACTCCAGCACCACCACGGGGGCACCGGCAGCGACCTCGTCGCCGACACCGACCGGGGTGGCCACGACGAGCGCGGGGGCGGGCGACCGCAGCACGCCGCCCTCGTCGCGGGAGACGCGGTGGGAGACGCCGTTGACCTCGACGAAGTGCACCGGGCCGTGGGTCTCGGCGACGATCCGGAAGCGCTCGGCGCCGACCTGCAGCCGGCCGTGGACGTCGTCCAGCCGCTCCAGCGACGCCTCGACGACCGCGTCGCCGACCTGCACCCGGTACCGGTCGGGCGCGATCCGGGAGACCAGCAGGGTGTAGGCGGTGCCGCGGAGCTTGAGGTCGACCGAGAGCACGGACGCGTGGCGGGCCTGGGGGCGTCCGCCGTGGGCGGTCTCCAGCAGCCGGGCGATCTCGCGTCCCTCGGCCTCCTCGTACGCCTCGACGGCGGCCGCGACCAGGGCCACGCCGGAGTACCGGTTGGCGACCAGTCCGCCGGCCGCGCGGGTGCGGTCGATCCAGCCGGTGTCGGCCCAGGCCGGCGCGTCGCCCGACCCCGGCACCGGGCCGGCCACCTCGGGCCGGTCGAGCAGTTCGAGGACGAAGCTCTTGTTCGTGGCGCCGCCGTCGATGATCACCGTGGTCTCGGCGAGCGCGCGGCGCAGCCGTCCCATGGCCTCGGCGCGGGTGCGGCCGGACGCGATGATCTTCGCGATCATCGAGTCGAAGTCGGCCGGGATCGTGTCGCCCTCGGCGACGCCGGTGTCCACCCGGACGCCCGGGCCGACCGGCAGGTCGAGCCGGGTGATCAGGCCGGGGGAGGGCGCGAAGTCGCGGTCAGGGTCCTCGGCGTTGAGCCGGGCCTCGATCGCGTGGCCCTGCTCGACCGGACGGTCGGTCAGGCGTCCGCCGGACGCCACGTGCAGCTGGGCCTTGACCAGGTCGAAGTCGCAGGCGACCTCGGTGATCGGGTGCTCCACCTGGAGCCGGGTGTTCACCTCGAGGAACGCGAACTCGCCGTCGGCGGCGTGGTATAGGAACTCGACCGTCGCCGCGCCGCGGTAGCCGACGGCGAGCGCGAGCCGTTCGGCGGACGCCTTCAGCTCGGCGGTCTGCTCGGGGGTGAGCAACGGGGAGGCCGACTCCTCGATCACCTTCTGGTTGCGCCGCTGGATCGTGCAGTCGCGGACGCCGAGCGCCCACGCGGTGCCCTGCCCGTCCGCGATCACCTGCACCTCGACGTGGCGCGCGCCGGTGACCAGCTTCTCCAGGAACACCACGCCCGAGCCGAACGCGCGCTCGGCCTCGTCGCGGGTGCGCTGGTAGGCGTCCACCAGGTCCTCGGCGGCGTCGACCCGCCGGATGCCGCGGCCGCCACCGCCGGCGGTGGCCTTGAGCATCAGCGGGTAGCCGATCCGGTCGGCCGCCGCCAGGGCGTCCTCGAGGGTGTCGACGCCGCCACGGCTCCACGGGGCGACCGGCACACCGACCTCCTCGGCGAGCAGCTTGCTGCCGATCTTGTCGCCGAGCCGGCGCATGGCCTCACCGGAAGGGCCGATGAACGTGATGCCGAGCGAGGTCACCAGGTCGGCGAAGGCGGCGTCCTCGGCGACGAACCCCCAGCCCACCCACACCGCGTCCGCCCGGGCCTGCGTGAGCACCCGGGCGAGCAGCTCGTGGTTGAGGTAGGGACGCGCGGACGCCGGGCCGAGCGGGTAGGCCTCGTCGGCCTCGCGGGCGAACCGCGCCGTGCGCTCGGCGTCGGTGTAGAGGGCGATCGTCGTGACCGGCGGGGCGTCCGGCCGTTCGGCGTTGAGGTCGCGAACGGCGTGGATGAGCCGCATCGCCGCCTCGCCACGGTTGACGATCGCGATCCGCTGGAACACGGGGCCTCCTGGCAGCAGTGGGTTCGACCCGTCGGCAGGGCCGCACAGAAATCTGCCATGTCGATACCCCCGAGGGCGAGCGGACACCGGCCTTCTTCACCGATCCGGCCAAGTTCGCCCGCCCGGATGCCAGTTGTTGGCGCGATTGTTTGTGGGATTCCTACAAACGAGACGTCAGGCGAGCTCGAGGTGGACCGGGAGCTCGGGTTGGGCGGGCGCCTGGCGCGAGCCGACGACGTGCCCGGCCGCGACCAGGGCCCGACGGACGGCCTGGGCGCACTCCCGCTCGGCGACGCTGTGCCAGGGCAGCCGGATGCAGTCGTAGCCGCCGGAGGTCACCGCGTCCACCGCGCGCCGGGCGACCGTCTCGGGATCGGTCACGACGGCGCCGAGCGAGCCGTTGGCGTTGAGGAGCCGGTGCGGCTGGAACTCGCGGGCGACGGCCAGCCCGTTGCGCTCGGCGGTGTCCAGCAGGCGGGAGTCGGGCAGGCCGATGATCGTCAGGGACGGGTCGTAGTCGAGGACAGCGTTGACCAACGCCCACGCGTGGTTGCGGTCGGTGCGGGCGGCCTCGAACAGCGCACCGCTGGGCCTGACGCAGGTGACCCGCGCCTGTTCGGCGAGGGCGAGCCCGTCCAGCGCGCCGAGCTGGTAGATGATCGTGGCCGCGAGGTCGTCGGGGTCGTAGTCGATGTAGCGCTCGCCGCGTCCGACCCGGTCGGCGTAGCCCACGGCCGCACCGATCGCGAGCTTCCTGGTGACCGCCTCGCTGCACGCGCGCAGGATCGAGACCGGCTCGCCGGCGTGCATGCCGCACGGCACCAGGGCGGTGCTGATCAGGGGCCAGAGGGTGTCGTCCGCGGCCGTCGTGGCCTCGCCGAGACCATGCCCGACTTCGGCAGTCAGGTCGATCTCCACGGGGCCGAATCTACCCCGCACGACGGACCCGTGGAACCGCGTTCCGTGGCGCGGATGACCTCGTACACCGGGCCGCGGTGTCATGCTGGGCTGCGTGAGCAGCTGCCGCAGTCGCGCCTGGCATGACGGAACCGTCGTGGCGACCGATTTCCCCCTCGCCGACCTCGACACCTGGCTGGCCGACCCCCGGGCGCTGGTCTGGCTCGACCTGCTGGCACCGGAGGAGGAGACCCTCCAGTCGCTCGCGGTCGAGCTGAAGCTGGACCCGCTCGCGGTGGAGGACGCGGTCGAACCGCGCGAGCGTCCCAAGGCCACCTGGCACCCCAACCACCTGTTCCTGACCTGCTACTCGACGCAGATCATCCCGCTCGAGGGCGACGGGGTGGAGTTCCGGATCGGACGGATCTCGGCGTTCGTGCTGCACAACGCGCTGATCACCGTCCGGCCCGACGACCGGGTGGACATCGACGCGATCCTGCGGCGCTGGAGCGAGGACGGGCTGCTCACCCACGGCGTCGGCGCGTTGGTGCACGGCATGCTCGACGAGCTCGTCGACGGCCACTTCGCCACGATCGAGACCATGGACGACCAGCTCGAACAGCTGGAGGACCTGCTGTTCGACCCGCAGGTGAAGGCGCGGGTGATCCAGCAGAAGGTGTTCGGGCTGCGCAAGGCCCTGGTGCAACTGCGCCGGGTGGTGCTGCCGATGCGCGAGGTGGTGACCTCGGTGATGCGCTTCCGCGCCCAGGACGGCGACGACCGGTCGGTCTCCCGGGAACTGGACGGCAACTTCAACGACCTCTACGACCACGTGATCCGGGCGTCGGAGTGGACCGAGAGCCTGCGCGACCTGGTCAGCAGCGTGTTCGAGACCAACCTGTCGCTGCAGGACTCCCGGCTCAACGAGGTGATGAAGAAGCTGGCGTCCTGGGCGGCGATCATCGCCGTGCCCACGGCGGTCACCGGCTGGTTCGGCCAGAACCTGCCCTACCCGGGGTTCTCCAACGAGTTCGGGCTGCTCCAGAGCGTGCTGCTGATCCTGGTCGGCACGATCGGGCTGTACATCCTGTTCCGCAAGGTCGACTGGATCTGACCGCTCCCTGACCGAACACCGTGCCGGACGTGGGACGGCGCGCCGTAGCATTTCGGTCGTGACGCTCACCCAGTCCCTGATCGGCTTCGGCCTGCTGGCCCTCGTCGTCACGATCACGCCGGGGTTGGACACCGTGCTGGTGCTGCGCCAGGCCCTGCGCGGACGCCGGGTGGTCGCCTTCGCGTCCGCCACCGGCATCTGCCTGGGCACGCTCGTGTGGGGTGTGGCCGCGGCGACCGGTCTGGGTGCCCTGTTCGTGGCGTCCGAGATCGCCCGCACCGTGCTGCGGTGGGCGGGCGTGGCCTTCCTGGTGTACCTCGCGTTCGGCTACCTGCGGGCGGCCTTCCGCGGCGACAGCCACCTCGAGCAGGCCGCGACCGCCACCCCGGACACCGCGCGGGAGGCGCTGGTGAAGGGGTTGCTGACGAACCTCCTCAACCCGAAGGTCGCGGTGTTCTACGTGACCGTCCTGCCGTTGTTCCTGCCGGCGGGCTACGCGCCGGCGCTGGTCGGCGCCGCCCTGGCCGGCATCCACGCCGTCCTCGGAATCGTCTGGTTCACGGTGATCGTCCTCACCGCGCACGCGGTGCGGGGGTTCCTCACCACCCGCCGCGGCGCCAGGGTGATCGACGGCACCGCCGGGGTGGCGATGCTCGGCTTCGGCGTGGTGCTCGGGCTCGAGCACTGACGCCGGACCGACCGCGGACGGGTCTACCGCACGTCGCCGATGAGGCCGGCCATGGCCGTCCGGAGCTCCGCGGTGCCCGGTGAGCCGTACAACGGTTCGCCCACGGCCAGGAGCGGGGTGATCGAGCGGTCCCGCACCAGGACCTGGAGGGTCGCGGCGGCCAGTTCGCGGTCGGCCGACGTCGCGCGCCGACGGGCCAGCGGGTGCCGCAGCATCCGTCGGGAGATCACGCCGGACACCGCGACCGGGAGGACGGCGGCGTCCGGCACCAGCCGTGCGAGGAGTTCCACACCGTTGCCCCACGTGCCGAGGGACGCGAGGGCGTCCGCGTGCCGCAGCGCAGGATCGGGCTCGATCCCGCCGGCCGGGAAGGTGAGGATCGCACCGCCCTGACGCAGGTGGTCGACGATTCGGCGCACCAGCCCCGTGCGCGCGTGCAGGTCCTCGCTGACGTACAGCAACCGGGAGGCCAGGTGCGGCATCCCGTGCAGGATGGGCCGGTCGAGGGCGACGACCCGCAGGTCGTCACGGACGGCGAGGAGGCGCCACAGCGCGGAGGCGTCGACGGTGCCGACATGGTTGGCGACCACCACCAGCGGACCCGTGGTGGGCACCGATCCGGCACCGCGGATCGTCACCGTGCCGGCGTAGCGGGGCAGGATCACCTCCGCCGCGGCAGCGAGCCCGCCGCGCGCGACCGCGGCGTCCAGCTCGGTGAGGTCCACCACGAACCCGCGGACGGCCCGTCGGGCCGCGGGTCCGAGCACCGGAGCCAACCACCCTGCGCCGAGCCCGCGGAGCAGGTCCTCGGCCGCGTGGTCGCGGCGGCTGGTCAGGACTTCGAGAACGTGTGCGACCAGACCTTCGACCCGTCGGGGTTGAGGTAGGTGTAGCGCGCGTGCGGGTCGGTGATGCCGGCCTTCTCCATCTCGGGGAACACCTGGTCGTCCAGCGTCGACTGGTAGGTGCCCTTCATGCCGTCGAGCTGCTTGGCGGCGGCGGACTTGTTGACCTTGTTCGTGAACGTGTACTCGTACACGATCGTGCTCGGGGCGTCCGCGGTGATCGTGAAGTCGGTGTAGGTGTCGCCGAAGCTCTTCATGAGCTCGGGGATCTGCGCCTGGACGGCGGCGACGTACTTCTCGAGGGCCTTCGCGGACGGCGAGTCGTCGGCGGCCTTGGTCGTGGCCGTGGTGGCGGCCGTGGTCGGCGTCGCCGTGACGCTCGAGCACGCGGCGAGCGGCAGGGCGAGGGTGCAGGTGGCGGCCAGTGCGGCCGCACGGGCCAGCATGGTGGGGGTCACGGCGATGTCCTTCGATGTCGGGTGCGACCGGCGGCGGTTCTGCCGGGTTCGCTCAGCGCTCGGGAGTATAGGGCCCACGGCTCCGCCGCGTGCCGGGTCGGCACACTCGGCGTCGTTCGGCCGGCCCCCGACGGCTGCCCGGGCTGGGCCACACACACCAGCGGTGGCACGATGAGGCATGACGTCGCTGACACCCCAGCAGTTCGAACAGGCGGATGGCACCGGTGACTGGCGTGCCCTGAACGCGGGCGCCGACACCTGGTTCGACGCCGCTTCGCACCGCTCCGGAGCCCGGTTCGTGCGGCGGGTGGCCGAGCTCGCCGAGGCGGCCGGGCACCATCCCGACGTCGACCTTCGCGCCCGCGGCGTCCACCTGCGGCTGTTCAGCCACGACGTCCGCGCGCTCACCGAGCGCGATGTGGCGCTGGCCCGCGAGATCTCGGCGGCGGCCGCCGACCTCGGCCTGCGGGCCGACCCCTCGGCCGTGCAGCGACTCCAGGTCGCGATCGACGCGACGGACGCGGAGGCGCTCGGCCCGTTCTGGGCGGCCGCCCTCCGCTACGACCGCGAACGCGACGACCTGCTGGTCGACCCGCTGGGACGGCAGCCACGGATCTGGTTCCAGGAGCTGGACGCCCCGCGTCCACTGCGCAACCGGATCCATCTGGACGCCGGCACCGCCGCCGAACTGGTGGCCGACAAGACGGCCGCGCTGCTGGCCGCGGGCGGACGGGTCACCTACGAGAACACCTGGTGGCGAACCATCGCCGACGCCGAGGGCAACGAGGTGGACGTGTTCCCGCTCGTCGCCGAGCACGGGTCGTTCGCCGACCCCGGCGCCGACGACTGGCGGCTCACGCTGACCGCGGCCGTCCACTACCCGACCGGCTCCTTCGTCCGGGGCGTGGACCTGCTGGAGGCCGTCGCGGGGTTGGCCGACGACGCCGGCCTGCCGCTGATGGTCGACCTGCGTTACCCCGGGGTGACCGTTGACGGGGGCAAGGACCAGCACGAGGCCGAGGGCTTCGTCGAGCTGGCCCGCGCCGTCCAGGCCGCGGCGCGCGACCTGGGCCTGGTCGCCGACCCGACGGGGGTGCGCGACGTCCAGATCGGGATCGACGCGCTCGACGTCCCGGCGGTCACGGCGTTCTGGCGGACGGCGCTCGACTATGTCGACGACCCCCGTCCGGAGTTGTCCGAGCTGTACGACCCACGCCGGCTGAACCCGCCGGTGATGTTCCAGCAGCTCGACGCGCCTCGCGAGCAGCGCAACCGGATCCACCTCGACCTGTTCGTGCCGGCCGACGAGGCGCCGGCACGGGTGGCCGCGGCGGTCGCCGCCGGCGGCCGGGTGGTGTTCGACGACTACGCCCCTTCCTGGTGGACGCTGGCCGACCCCGAGGGCAACGAGCTCGACATCGCGGTCACCGTCGGACGGGCCGAACGCGCGGGCCTCGCCTGATCGGGGCCAGGTGCAACGAACGGTCGCCGTCCGGCGTGGATAGGGCAATCGGACCGAAGGGACGTCGATGCGCCCACTGCTGATCCTCGCGCTGCTGCTCAGCGGCTGCGCGGCCATCCCCGCCGTGCCGGCGAGCGCGCCGCCGTCCAGCGTCCCGCCCAGCCCCGAGCCGGTGGTGCTGCTCGTCAAGGCCGTCGCGCGGGGCGGCCACTGCGTGACCGGCTCCACCTGCGAGTCGAGCCTGACGGTGATGAGCGACGGCACCTGGACCCGGGTCGTCGACACCGACAAGAGCACCGGCACCCTGCCCGGCCCGCGGGTCACCGCGCTCGCGGACGCCGTCGCGCACACCGGGCTCGCCACCGCGCCGCCGTTCACCGGCACCTGCCCGATCGCCTGGGACGGGCAGGAACAGGTCCTGACCTGGCTGGCGGACGGCCGGACGGTCACCGTCGCGTCCTGCGACCGCACCTTCGACCCGGACGACCCGCTGGTCGTGGCCACCGCCCGTCTCCAGGAGGACCTGGCCTGAGTCCACCTCCACTGCCGAGTTGTCAGAATCTCAGATCGCTGGGGCGATCTGAGATTCTGACAACTCGGCAGTGGGGGGAGGTCGGCGGTGGGGGACGCGCGCTCAGGCCCGGGTAGCGTGGCGGCGTGAGGGCGCGCGCACCGGCGGTGGTGATCGCGGCGGCCGCCGTGGCTGCCTGCGTGGCGATGGTCATCGCCGTGGTGGTCGTCAGCCGCCCCACGTCTCCTCCACCCCGGCCCGTCGACTCGCGGCAGCTCCGGGACGCGATCACCACGGAGGCCCTCGCCGCGCACCTCGACGCGCTGCAGCGGGTCGCCGACACCCACGACGGCAACCGCGCCGCTGGAACCGCCGGGTACGACGCGTCCCTCGACTATGTGGAGGCCCGGCTGCAAGGCGCTGGGTACCGCACCGAGCGCCAGCGGTTCAGCTACCAGCGTCCCGACTTCACCAGGGCGAGCCTGGGTCGGACGGCGCCGAGCGCCGCCGCATACACGGTCCTGCGCGACTTCCGTCCGCTCGACTTCTCCGGTGCCGGCTCGGTCACCGCAGTGGTCACGGCGGTCGACCTCGCCCTCGACGGGGACCGCGCGACGACGAGCGGCTGCGAGGCGTCCGACTTCACGGGGTTCCCGCGCGGGACCATCGCGCTCGTGCAGCGGGGCACCTGCTCGTTCGCGCAGAAGGTCGACCACGCGGTTGCGGCGGGAGCGCGGGCGGTGGTGATCCTCAACCAAGGCAACGAACAGGGCCGGCTGGGCCTGTTCGCCGGGACGCTGGGACGGCAGGCGGACGTCCCGGTGGTGGCCACCACGTTCGACCTCGGACGGGAGTGGTCCACGCCCGGCACCACGCTGGAGCTGGCCGTCGAGTCGACGGTGGCCACGATCACGTCCGAGAGCCTGATCGCCGACACCGGCGGCGCACCCGACCACACCGTGGTGGTCGGCGCCCACCTGGACGGGGTCGCCGAGGGGCCAGGCATCAACGACAACGGCTCCGGGGTGGCGGCCGTGCTGGAGACCGCCGTCCAGTTCGCCGCACTCGGCGTCCAGCCCCACAACCGGGTGCGGTTCGCGTTCTGGGGCGCCGAGGAGGACGGCCTGTACGGGTCCCGGCACTACGTCGCCCAGCTCGACGAGGCCGCGCGTCGCAGCACCGCGCTCTACCTCAACCTCGACATGGTCGGCTCGCCGAAGCCGGTGGCGTCGGTGTACGGCGGTGGCAACCTCGGCTCGGGCTGGCCGTCCGGTTCCGGGGCGGTGCAGACGGTTCTCACCGACTTCCTCACCGCGCAGGGCGTGACGCCAGGGACGACCACATTCCGCTCCAGCGACCACGCGTCGTTCCTCGACGCCGGGATCGCCGCGGGAGGACTCTTCACCGGCGCGGACGACGGGGCCGACCCGTGCTACCACCAGGCCTGCGACCGGGCCGCGACGATCGATCGGGAGATGCTGGGCCTGATGGCGGACGCGGCGGCCGACGCCACCCTCACCTTCGCCCAGACCCCGTAGGCCCTCTGTCCCCCCGTCCCCACCCCCGAGTTGTCAGAATCTCAGATCGCTCCAGCGATCTGAGATTCTGACAACTCGGAGCTGGGCGCGGGGAGGTGGGCGGCGTCAGGCCGGGTTGATCCGCAGGGAGTCGAGGCTGGCGCCGGGCGGCAGGTCGACGGCGACACGGACGGCCTTCGCCACCTCGGCCGGGTCGAGGTGGGCGTCCGGCACGTAGGGCATGCCCTCCAGCGCGGTGAGCTTGGCCTGCATGTCGGTGGCGACCCGGCCGGGGTGGATCGAGGTCACGCGGACGTGGCCGCGCTCGTCCTGCCGGACGGCGTCCGCCAGCGCGGTGAGGGCGAACTTGGAGGCCGAGTACAGCGAGAACCCTCGGTGGGCGGTCAGGCCGGCACCGGAGTTGAGGAAGATCACCAGTCCGTGCGCGGCGCGCAGGGCGGGCAGCAGGAGCCGGGTCAGAGTGGCCGGGGCGACCACGTTGAGCTCCAGCAGTTCGCGCCACTCGGCGGTGGTCGAGTCGGCGAGCGGGCCGAACGACACCAGACCGGCGGAGTGCACGAGCACGTCCAGCCGCTCGAGGCCGGTCACGGCACGGGCCAGGGCGGCGTCGTCGGTGAGGTCGACGGCGAACGGCTCGGCCGACTCCAGTCCGGCCACCACCTGGGCGACCAGGTCGGCGTCCCGGCCCCCGACCAGCACGTGGTGGGTGGGGGAGAGGACCTGCGCGACCGCGCGTCCGATGCCCCGGGAGGCGCCTGTGACGAGGGCGACCGGACGGTCGGTGCGGTGATTCCGTGGGGTGTTCATCCGAAGACCGCGATCGCGACCGGGATCACCCACAGCACGGCCAGCACCTGGAGCGTGGGGTCGGAGAGCACCACATCCTCGGGCTCACCGGCCTTGCCCTGGTCGACCTTCATCGCGTAGCGGAGGACGGCGAGCGTGAACGGCGCGATCGAGATCGTCGTCCAGGGGATGCCCCACAACATGTTCGTGTAGCGCTGCTCGAACGCCCACAGGCTGTAGGACATGATCACGATCGAGATCGAGATCGACCACACCTCGCGCAGGTACGACTTCGTGTAGCGCTCGAGGCTCGCCCGGGTGCCGGCTTCGGCGCCGACCTCCTTCAGCTCGGAGTAGCGCTTGCCGGCCACCATGAACAGCGACCCGAAGGACGCCACCAGGAGGAACCACTGGGACAGCGGCAGGCTCGCCGCGACGCCACCGGCAACCGCCCGCAGCAGGAAGCCGGCCGCCACCATCGCCAGGTCGATGATCGGCTGGTGCTTGAGGAACAGCGAGTAGAGCACCTGGAGCACCCAGTAGGACGCGAGCGTCACCCCGAGCAGCGGTGCCACCCAGAAGCCGATCGCGAGCGAGGCGACCAGGGTGAGGGCGGCCAGCGCGTAGGCGGTCGGGATCGACAGTTCGCCCGCCGCGATCGGCCGGAACCGCTTCTTGGGGTGCAGCCGGTCGGCCTCGACGTCGCGACTGTCGTTGATCAGGTAGATGGACGCGCTCACCAGCGAGAACGAGACGAACGCCCACGCCGACTGCATCAGCACCACGGGCTCGAACAGCCTGCCGGCGGCCAGTGGTGCGGCCAGCACGAGGACGTTCTTCACCCATTGCTTGGGACGCATGGCGCGCAGCCAGGCCGGCAGCAGGGACTTCTTCTCCACGACCACGGGCACGTTCTCGATGTTCGTCATAGCGCTCCAAGGCTAGCGTCCGCGGCCGGTGGGGTGACGGTGTCAGGGTTGCGCCACGGACGGGGACGCCCAGAGGGTGTGCCAGGTGACCCCGAGGCGTCCGAACAGGTCCCGCAGCAGGGGCAGGCTGATCCCGACGACGTTGTGGGGGTCGCCGTCCATCGCGGTCACGTACGCGCCGCCCAGCCCGTCGGTGGTGAACGCGCCGGCTACCCTTCCGGGTTCGCCGGTGGCGACGTAGGCCTCGATCTCGTCCAGGGTGAGGTCGGCGAAGCGCACCCCGGTGGTCGCGACGGCGGACGCGGTGCCCGGCGCGCGGCCGAGCCGGACCACGTGGTGGCCGGTGTGCAGGTGGCCGGTGCGTCCGCGCATGCGCAGCCAGCGCTGCACGGCCTCCTGCGGCGAGGACGGCTTGCCGAACGGCTCGCCGTCCAGTTCGAGCAGCGTGTCGCACCCGACGACGAGGACGTCCGGCTCGTCCGACCCGACCCGAAACGAAAGGGGACTGTCCCCTTTCGTTTCGCCCGGCCCGACCTGGACCGAAAGGGGACTGTCCCCTTTCGGTCCAGCGAGGGTGGCGGCCACCGCCTCGGCCTTCGCCCGGGCCAGCACGGCCACGAGTTCGGGCACGGTGGCCGCGTCGAAGGCGTCCTCGTCCACGTCGGAGACCACCACCTGTGGCGCGAGGCCCGCGCTGCGCAGCGTGTCCAGACGGGCCGGGGACGCCGAAGCGAGGACCAGCCGCGGCGCCTCAGCGCCCAAGGATCTGCCCGAGCAAGTCCCCGAGGATGTCGCCCGACCCCTGCTGCTGTTGCTGCTGGCCGTAGCCCTGGTCGGCGCTGTTGTCGGTGGGGATCTGCATCCCGGTGGCGTTGCCCGGGGCGTTGAACACCCCGCCCGAGTTGTCGTACCCGGACGTGTCCGGCACGTACCCGGACGGCTCGGCCTGGGCCTGGCCGCCGCCGAGGATCTGCCCGAGGATGTCGCCCAGGCCACCGCCGGACGCGGCCCCGCCGGCGCCGCCGCCACCGAGGATGCTGCCCAGGATCGTGCCGAGCAGGTCGCCGGAGCCGCCCGAGGCGTCCGACTGCTGGGTCGAGGACGAGCCGCCCATGCCCAGCTTCTTGGCCAGGTAGCTCATCACGATCGGGGCGAGCAGCGGCAGGAGCTTGGACAGCAGGCCGCCGCCGAGCCCGCTGACAGCCTGGAGCCGGTTCGGGTCGTCGGCCAACGCGTGCGCGACGATCTTCTGGCCGTCGGCGGTGTCGACCGCGGTCAGGTCGACCTGGTCGCCCACGAACAGGTCACTGTCGGCGTGCTGGCCGAGCGCGGCCAGCAGCCCCGACTCGCCGTCGGCGGACGCCGTGTTCGCCTGGAGGCTGTTGATCAGGGTGGGGATGGCCGCGGCCGCAGCGTCGCGGGCGGTCACCTCGTCGGTGCCCAGGGCTGCGGCCAGCTGGGCCGGGTCGATGCTGGACAGGATCTCGTCTACGGCGCTCATCACGCCCTCCTTCTGTTGTTGACGACGTGCCGGAACCTCAGCGATACCTCACCTAGATTCTGGCCGCTCGCCCGCCCGGTTGTACCCGGTTCGCAGGTATTTGGTCCACAGGTTTCGGGTGTTCACAGGCGGAAACTGCTGCGCCAGGCCTCCCGGCCGGGCACCAGCGGGGTGCGGACGGTGTGCCAGTACGACTGCCAGCCGCCGGCCAGCGTGCTGGTGGCCGGCGTGTGCGGTGCCGGACGCCCGCGGCGCAGCGCGACGACCACCGCGCCGAGCGCGGCCAGTTCCTCGTCGGTCGGGCTCCCCGCCACGACGGTGAAGAGCTCGGCGGACGCCGTCCCGCCCGGCTGCGCGCTCACAGCGGGATGTTCCCGTGCTTTTTCGGCGGCAGCTGGGTGCGCTTGGTGCGCAGCAGCCGCAGCACCCGGATCACCTGGGCGCGGGTCTCGTGCGGGTAGATCACCTTGTCCACGTAGCCGCGCTCGGCCGCGACGTAGGGGTTGGCCAGCTCGTCGTTGTACTCGTCGATCAGCTCGGTGCGACGCGCGGCCGGGTCGTCGGCGGACGCCAGCTCGCGCTTGTAGAGGATGTTCACCGCCCCGTCCGCACCCATCACCGCGATCTGGGCGGTCGGCCAGGCGAGGTTCACGTCCGCCCCCAGCGGCTTGGAGCCCATCACGCAGTAGGCGCCGCCGTAGGCCTTGCGGGTGATCACGGTCACCAGCGGGACGGTGGCCTCGGCGTAGGCGTAGATCAGCTTGGCACCTCGGCGGATGATCCCGTCCCACTCCTGGTCGGTACCGGGCAGGAACCCGGGCACGTCCTCGAAGGTCAGGATCGGGATGTTGAACGCGTCACAGGTACGGACGAAGCGGGCGGCCTTCTCCGACGCCTTGATGTCGAGGCAGCCGGCGTACACCATCGGCTGGTTGGCGATGACGCCGATCGCGCGTCCCTCGACCCGGCCGAAGCCGCAGATGATGTTGGGCGCGTACAGCCGGTGCACCTCGAGGAACTCGTCGTCGTCCAGCACCCGCTTGATCACTTCGTGCATGTCGTAGGGCTGGTTGGGCGAGTCGGGGACGAGCGTGTCCAGCACCAGGTCGTGCTCGGTGATGGTGAGGTCGGCCTCGGCCTCGTCGTAGACCGGCGGGTCCTCCAGGTTGTTCTGCGGCAGGTAGGTGAGCAGCTCGCGCACGTACTCGATGGCGTCGGTCTCGTCCGCGGCCAGGTAGTGGGAGTTGCCGGACTTCGTGGAGTGGGTGCGTCCGCCGCCGAGCTCCTCCATCGAGACGTCCTCGCCGGTGACCGCCTTGATGACGGCCGGTCCGGTGATGAACATCTGGGACGTCTGGTCGACCATCACGACGAAATCGGTGAGCGCGGGGGAGTACACGTGACCGCCGGCCGCCGCGCCCATGATCAGCGAGATCTGCGGGATGACGCCGGACGCGAGCGTGTTGCGGCGGAAGATCTGGGCGTACAGGTCGAGGGAGACCACGCCCTCCTGGATGCGGGCGCCACCGCCCTCGTTGATGCCGATGATCGGGCAGCCGGTCTTGATGGCGAAGTCGAGGATCTTGACGATCTTCTGCCCGTACACCTCGCCCAGCGCGCCGCCGAAGATGGTCACGTCCTGGCTGAACACGCACACCGGGCGTCCGTGGATCGAGCCGACCCCGGTGACGACGCCGTCGGTGTAGGGGCGCTTCTCGTCCATGCCGAACGCGTTGGAGCGGTGCCGGGAGAACTCGTCGAACTCGGTGAACGTGCCCTCGTCCAGCAGCATCAGGATGCGTTCGCGGGCGGTCATCTTGCCCTGGGCGTGGACCTTCTCCACCGAGGATGCCGAGGAGGGGTTCCTCGCCTGTTCGATCCGTTCCCCGAGCTCGGCGACCTTGCCACGGGTGGTGTGGATGTCCTGCGCCATGAAGGGGACCTTACCCTCGCCCTCCGGCGGGCATAGGGTCTGGGCCGTGATTCCCGAAACCGACCGACCGCTCGTCGATGCCGCCGTCCTGAGCGCGACCCTGGTGCGTCCGGGGTCGGTGTGGACGCAGGTGGCGACGCTCGCCTCCACAGGCTCGACCAACGCCGACCTCGCGGTCGCTGCCCGTGACGGGGCGCCGTCCGGGACGGTGCTGGTCGCCGACCACCAGAGCACCGGACGGGGCCGGTTCGCCCGGGTGTGGGAGGCGCCGCCCGGCACGTCGCTGGCGATCTCGGTGCTGCTCCGCCCGCCGCCCGCGATCGACGCGCGGCGCTGGCTGTGGCTGCCGCTGGTCACCGGGTTGGCGGTGGCGGACGGGCTGCGCGCGGCCACCGGCGTCGACGTCGAGCTGAAGTGGCCGAACGACGTGCTGGTGGGTGGACGCAAGCTCTGCGGCATCCTGGCCGAGCGGGTGGACTCCGGGCACGGGCCGGCCGCGATCCTGGGGATGGGGATCAACACGACCCTGGCCGAGGACCAGTTGCCGGTGCCCACGGCCACCTCGCTGGCACTGGCCGGGGCGAGCGTCGACGCGGGCGCGGTGGCCGCGGGCGTGCTCGGCGCGCTCGGGGACTGGTACACCCGCTGGCTGGCCGCCGACGACCTGCGGGCGGAGTACGCCGCCCGCTGCGCGTCGGTCGGACGCCGGGTGCGCGTGCAGCTGTCGGCCGACGAGTTCGTCGAGGGCTGGGGGAGCGGGGTGGACGCCGACGGCTGCCTGCTGGTCTCGGTCGCCGGCGGCGAGCGCGCCTTCGCCGCCGGGGACGTGGTGCACCTGCGCTGAGCCTGGTCCCTGAGGAGCGAGCGCGACCACGGTCGCTGAGGAGCGAGCGCCAGTCCGGTGACGGTCCTGAGGAGCGAGCGCCGGCGAGCGTCACGAAGGGCCGCCCGTCCGTCCCCCTCAGCCCGGCCCCCATCGTCCTCCCGGGCCCGTCCCGGGATCTGTGGGACGATTGCCGGCATGGGGATTGATCCGTCGTTGCTCGGCGCGGGCGAAGTCGAAGTGCTGCACCTGCGCACGCACGCGAAGGCGCTGATCGTGCCGGCCATCGTGTTGGTGGCGGTCAGCGTGGCGACCGGCCTGCTCGTCGCGGTGCTGCCGGACAGCTGGCAACCCGTCGCCGACTGGGTGGTCGCCGTGGTGGCGCTGCTGGCGGTGGTCGTGTGGGTGCTGGTGCCGTTCCTGCGCTGGCTCACCTCGACGTACACGTTCACGGATCGCCGGATCATCACGCGACGCGGCATCATCACCAAGACCGGGCACGACCTGCCGCTGACCCGCATCGTCAACGTGGCGTACTCGCGCGGCCTGGTCGACCGGATGCTGGGCTGCGGGACCCTGATCCTCACCACCGCCGCGGACATGCCGGTGACGCTGGACGACATCCCGGACGTCGAGCGGGTCCACGTGATGATGACCGAACTCCTGTTCGGGAACGACAAGGGCACCGCCCCGGCGGGGCCGTCCGCTGATGACCACTGAGGTGCCCGACAGCGCGACCGAGAAGCTGGCGCTGCACCAGCAACTGGTCCGGTTCGTGATCACCGGCGGGCTCTCGGCCGTCGTCGACTTCGGCCTGCTCGTCGCGCTGATGAACCTGGCCGGGCTCGACCACACGCCGGCGAAGGCGATCTCGTTCGTCGCCGGCACGACCACCGCCTACCTGATCAACCGGCGCTGGACGTTCCGGTCGGACGGCTCGAAGCGCAAGTTTGCGGCCGTGGTGCTGCTGTACGGGGTGACCTTCGTGCTCCAGGTGGGGCTGTTCGCGGTGCTGTTCCCGTGGGTCCTCGGCCTGTGGGGCAGCCAGACGATCGCCCAGGTGGTGGGCTTCGTGATCGCCCAGGGTGTCGCGACCGCGGTCAACTTCGTGGTGCAGCGCACGCTGATCTTCCGCTGAGGCGTCCGATCTCCGGTCAAGGGGTTCGATCCCCCGGCCGTGGGGTTCGATCCTCCGCCGAGGGGCCCCGTCCCCCCGCAAACGCCCCCGAAACTCACAAACGCCCCCGAAGTTTCGCGGGCGTCTGTGAGTTTCGGGGGCGTTTGTGCGTGGATGCGGCCGGTCGCCGCCTCGCGAGTGTCGGGGGACGGGCGTCGCGGCATGATGGGGCGGTGACGAACCTCGACCTGACGGAGATCCGCGCGGAACTCCAGGCGAAGCAAGCCGACCTGCGACGCTCGATCGAGCGGCTGACGGCGCCGGCCGCCGAGGGCGCGACGATCGGCTTCGGCAAGCGCATCGGGGAGGGCACGACCCAGGCGATCCAGCAGATGGCGGACGCCTCGTCGGCGCAGGCGCTCCACTCCACCCTCGAAGCCGTCCGGCGCGCCCAGGCCAAGCTCGACGACGGCACCTACGGACTCTGCGAAGTCTGCGGGCAACCGATCGACGAGGACCGGCTGGAGTTCCGTCCCTGGTCGACCCGCTGCATGCAGCACGCCTGACCGCGCGGAGAAGGGACAATCGCCTTTCCTGCGGCGCCGACGCCAAACGCTCCCGAATTGTCCCCTCGCCACCGAAACTTCGGGGGCGTTTGTCAACTTCGGGGGCGTTTGCGCGGGAGCCGGGCCGGACGGGCGGGAACTGTCGGGCGGACGCGCGGGAGGCAGGCGAGCCCTAGAGCACCGTCATCTGCTGGGGCTCCACCAGGACGCCGCTGGCGGTCGGAAGGTCGGAGGGCATCACCCGGTAGACCCGCTGGCCGGCCGCCTCGGCGATGAAGTTGGTGGGCACCCCGTCGACGTAGTGGACGCCGGCGCCGTCGTCGGCCCCGTAGCCGCCGGGCAGACCGCCGTCCGCCACCGCCTCGGTGTAGGACGGGGCCCGCTCGGCCTCGCCGTCGAAGTGCGGGCAGAAGCTCCCGGGCACCAGGCCCAGCCCGCCACGCCACGGACGAAAGTCGCCGAACGAGTCGGTGATGCACCCTTGGTACCAGCACGACCCGCCGGCCGAGACCCCGGCCAGCACCACGTCGCCGGCCTCGTTCCGCGCGCGGATCGCCTCGTCCACCCCGTGCGCCTGCCACAGCGCCATCAGGTTCACCGTGTGGCCCCCGCCGACCAGCAGCAGATCGGCCTCCGCGAGCCGGGCGACCGACCCGGCCGAGCCGCCCTCCCACAGCGTGAGCACCATCGTGCGGACGCCGAGCGTCCCGTACGCGAGCAGGAACTTGTTGATGTACTGCGGGTCGTCGGCGGACGCCGTCGGCGCGAAGCAGACCAGCGGCGACGCCTTCCCGGTCAGCTCGACGAGGTAGCGGTCGAGGTTCGTCGGGGCGCCGAACGGCGACATCGAGAAGCCGCCGCCCCCCATGGCGACGATGTGCGCGGTCATGTCCCCATCTTGGCAGAACCCGACCCGACCCGGACCCGCCGATAAGCTCCCCGCGTGAGGACTCCCGCGGCAACGCTCGGCGTGATCGGTGGCGGCCAGCTGGCCCGGATGATGCACGCCGCGTCCATCGGGCTGGGGCTGCGGCTCCGGCTGCTCGCCGAGGGCCCGGACGTCTCCGCCGCCCAGGTGGTGCACGACGTCGTCGTCGGTGACTACACCGACCCCGACACGGTGGCCGCCTTCGCCGCCGGCTGCGACGTGGTCACGTTCGACCACGAGCACGTGCCCACGCAGATCCTGCACGACCTCGAGGCCGCCGGCATCGCCGTCCGGCCCGGGCCCGAGGCGCTCGTCCACGCCCAGGACAAGGCGGTGATGCGCGAGCGGCTCGGCGCGCTCGGCGTCCCGTGCCCGACGAACCGGGTGGTGCCGGACGCGGCCGCGCTGGTCGCGTTCGCCGACGAGTACGGGTGGCCGTGCATCGCGAAGACCTCGCGCGGCGGCTACGACGGCAAGGGAGTGTGGAAGCTGGACGGCCCCGAGCAGGCCAACATCCCGTTCGACGGGCTGCACGGCCTGCGCGCGGACGCCGTCGTGATCGCCGAGGAGTTCGTCGACTTCACCCGCGAGCTGAGCGTGCTGGTCGCGCGGCGTCCGGGTGGGCAGGCGGTGGTCTACCCGGTGAGCGAGACCGTCCAGACCGACGGCATCTGCGTGGCCACCACGACACCCGCGCCCGGGCTGCGTCCCGACCAGGTCCGCGACCTGCAGGCGATGGCCCTGCGGATCGCGCAGGAACTCGGTGTCGTCGGCATCCTCGCCGTCGAGCTGATGGAGGCCCGCGACGGCCGGATCGTCGTCAACGAGCTCGCGATGCGTCCGCACAACACCGGCCACTGGAGCATCGACGGCGCCGTCACCAGCCAGTTCGAGAACCACCTGCGCGCGGTGGCCGATCTCCCGCTGGGCTCGACCGCGATGGTCGCGCCGTGCGCGGTGATGGTGAACGTGCTCGGCGGCCCCCGCACCGACCTGCTGGGCGGGCTGGACGGGCTGTTCGCCTTCGACCGGGCGATCAAGGTGCAGCTGTACGGCAAGGACGTGGTGCCCGGACGCAAGGTCGGCCACGTCACCGCCGTCGGCGACGACGTCGAGGACACCACCGGACGCGCCTGGCGCGCGGCCCGGTACCTGAGAGGGGACAGCGATGAGTGAGCAGCCGTTGGTCGGGATCGTGATGGGCTCCGACTCCGACTGGCCGGTGATGTCGGCCGCCGCCGACGCGTGCACCGAGTTCGGCGTGCCCTACGAGGCGGACGTGGTCTCCGCGCACCGCATGCCGGAGGACATGGTCGCCTACGGTCGCACCGCGCACACCCGCGGGTTGAAGGTGATCATCGCCGGGGCGGGCGGGGCCGCCCACCTGCCGGGCATGCTGGCCGCGCTGACGCCGTTGCCCGTGATCGGCGTCCCGGTGCCGCTGAAGTACCTGGACGGCATGGACTCCCTGCTGTCGATCGTGCAGATGCCCGCGGGCGTGCCGGTGGCCACCGTCGCGATCGGCAACGCCCGCAACGCCGGCCTGCTGGCCGTCCGCATCCTGGCCGCGTCCGACCCGGAGCTGACGGCGAAGATGGTGGCCTTCCAGGAGGAGCTCCGCGCGTCCGCCCAGGCGAAGGGCGCCGCGATCCGCGGCTGAGCGGAACGAGGAGCGACGGCGACATGGACAGGGCCGCGATCAGCCTCGCCTGGCGGGGAGCCTTCGCCAACGACGAGGTGAACCGGCTGCACGCCGAGGCGTTCGGCCACCGCCTGCTCGACGACGACTGGAACGCCCAGCTCGAGCGCTTCAGCCTGGGCTGGGTGACCGCCCGCGACGGCGACACCCTGGTCGGCTTCGTCAACGTGGCCTGGGACGGCGGCGTCCACGCCTTCCTGCTCGACACGATCGTGGCCGCGTCCCACGCCCGGCAGGGGATCGCGACGCAGCTGGTGAGGCTCGCCGCCGAGGAGGCGGAGAGGTCGCCGTGCGAGTGGTTGCACGTCGACTTCGAGGAGCACCTGCGCGGCTTCTACCTCGACGCCTGCGGCTTCACGCCCACTTCGGCCGGGCTGATCCCGCTGGCCTGAGGACGTTCCTCAGCGCACCAGCTTTCGCCACCCGCCGGCCCGGTTGTTGGCGATCACCGCGCGGAACAGCGCCACCAGCGCCTCCTCGTCCAGCGCGTCGCCCTCGTACAGCTGGATCGACCGCGCGGTGGCGTTGCCATGCCCCTGGTTGATCAGCCCGGACGGGTCGGGCGCGATCGGGTCGTAGACGAACACGTTGAGGTGGTCCGACGTGCCCATGAGCCCGCAGATGTTGCCGCGCAGCACGAAGAACGGCAGCCGCGTCCGCTTGATCGTCTCCTCGACCTCCGGGTCGGCCTCGTGCACCGCGCGGCGCACCCGCGCCGCGAACGCCGCCTGCCAGTCGGGCAGCGTGGCGAGGTAGTCGTCCACCCGCGGGTCGTGGCCCATCGTTGTTCCTCCCGATCCCGAGGACCCGATTGTGCCCGCCACCGCCTCCGTCCGGCCACGGGGGTTCCGTCCGCGCACCGACTCTGCCTAGCGTGTTCGTGCGAGGTGTCGATCCGGGCCGTGCCCGTTCGTCGTCGGTGCAAGAGAGAAAGGAAGAGCCATGGAATACGTGTTGCTGTACACCGAGGGCACCGACCCGCAGCCGTACGACCCGGCCGAGGACCACATCGGCGAGTGGGTCGCCGACACGATCGAGCGCGGCATCTCCGAGTGGGGTGAGCGGCTGCGTCCGGGCCAGGACGCCACCACCGTCAAGGTGCGGGACGGCAAGGTCCTGGCCACCGAGGGCCCGTACACCGAGGCCAGGGAGTGGGTGGGCGGTTTCGACGTGATCAACGCCGCCGACCTGGACGAGGCGATCGAGGTCGCCGCGAAGCACCCGGCCGCGATCTTCGGCACCGCCGAGGTGCGCCCGTTCGTGGTGTGGCCGGACGCCGCTCCCGGCTACACGGTGGTGCCCGAGGGTTTCCACCTGCGCGAGGCGAAGGGGCAGCGCTACGTGCTGTTCGTCTGCGTCGACCCCGACGGGGAGAAGGACGGCGAGGGTGACGTCGAGGCCTGGGTCGAGGAGATGGACGGACGCGGCGTCCGGCTGTTCGGTGACGTGCTGCGCCCGCCCGCCGACGCCACCCTGGTGCGCAACCGCGGCGGCAAGGTGCTGGTCACCGACGGCCCGTTCAGCGAGGCGAAGGAGTGGATCGCCGGCTTCGACCTGCTGGAGGTGAGCGGGCTGGACGAGGCGATCGAGGTGGCCGCCAAGCACCCGATGGCGCGCGGCGGCCAGCTCGTGCTGACCCCGGTGTGGCCGTTCGACCCGATGGGCGACCAGGTGGCGCGCGCCGAGGGCGAGGCCTCCGACCGCGACCGGCGCACCGAGCCCGCCGTCGGAGGAACCCGCTGACCGCGACCGAGGGCCTGCCGGCCGCCGCACCCGACGCGGCGGTCGGCGCCGCCGTCCGCGCCGCCTTCGAGACCGAATGGGCGCGGGTGGTGGCGACGCTGATCCGGGTCACCGGCGACTGGGACGTGGCCGAGGACGCCGCGTCCGGCGCGTTCGAGCGGGCGCTGACCACCTGGGCCAGGGACGGCGTCCCGCGCACCCCGGGTGCCTGGCTGACCACGACCGCCCGCAACCTCGCCCTCGACCGGCTGCGCCGCCACGGGGTGGAGACCGGCAAGCTGCGCGATTGGAGCATGATGGAGGACGCCCGAGGGCACGCGGGTGACGACCCGGCCGAGCTCACGGTCGCCGACCCAGAGTGGGACGACCGGCTGCGGCTGGTCTTCACCTGCGCCCATCCCGCCCTGCCCCTGGAGTCGCGGGTCGCGCTCACCCTGCGGACGGTCGGCGGCCTGACCACGCCGGAGGTGGCTCGCGCGTTCCTGGTGAGCGAGCCCACGATGGCGCAGCGGATCGTGCGGGCGAAGGCCAAGATCGCGCACGCCGGCATCCCGTACCGGGTGCCGCCGCCCGAGGCGCTGCCCGAGCGCCTGGACGCGGTGCTCGCCGTGCTCTACCTGATCTACAACGAGGGCTACGCGGCCAGCTCGGGGGAGGCGCTGCAGCGCCTCGACCTCGCTGCCGAGGCGATCCGGCTCACCCGGCTGCTGGTCGGGCTGCTCCCCGACGACGAGGCGCGGGCGTTGCTGGCGCTGATGCTGCTCCAGCACGCCCGGTCGACCGCCCGGACGGACGCCGCCGGCGACCTGGTGCCGTTGGAGGAGCAGGACCGGACGCGCTGGAACGGGCCGGAGATCGCCGAAGGGCTGGCCGTGCTTGCGGGAGCGACCGGGCTCGCGGGCACCGCCCCGGGCCGGCGCGGCCCGTACCGGGTGCAGGCCGAGATCCAGGCCGTCCACGCCCTGGCGCCCACCGCCGCCGACACCGACTGGCGGGCGATCCTCGCCCGCTACGACGAGCTGCCGGCGACCCCGGTGGTCGAGCTCAACCGGGCCGTCGCGGTCGGCATGGCGGACGGCCCGGGGGCCGGGCTGGCCCTGCTGGACGCGCTGGCCACGTCCGGGGAGTTGGACGGCCACCACCTGCTGCCCGCCGCCCGGGCCGACCTCAGCCGTCGGGACGGGCGGGTCGGGGACGCCGTCCGGTTCTACCGCGAGGCGATCGGGCTGGCGCCCACCGGTCCGGAGCGGCGCTACCTCGAACGTCGCCTGGCCAGCCTCGCCGGTGCGGCAGAATCGACGCCGTGACCGGAACCGACCAGCTCGAGGCCTGGTGGGCCGGGTTGACCCCCGACCAGCGCGCACGGGCGGCTGCCATCGCGGCCCGTCCAGCACCCCGGGGCCTGGCGATCGACGACCTCACGGCATCGATGATCGTCGCCGGGCTGCCGACCTCCCGGATGGTGTGGACCGGGACCCCCGAGCACCTGGTGGAGATGCTCGACGAGGTGGCCGACTTCGTGACCGGGGCGGCCGGCCGCTCCTGAGGGCTGTCCCCCCGGGGCGACGTCTGGAAGGATGTGGTCCCATGGTTCCCCCCGAAAACCTGACCGCCGGCGTTCGTCCCCGCCGGATGCTCGCCCGGCTCGCGGCACTACTGGCCGTCCCGGTCGCCTCGGTCGTGCTCGCCGGCAGCGTGGTGGAACCGTCCGCCGCGGCCGTCCCGCTCGCCGTCCCCGCGGTCGAGGCCGCGCCGCTGCCGGACCCGGCCATCCTGACGGCGAAGCTGAAGAAGGTCTCCACGAAGAACATCGGCAAGGTCGGGCTGGTCGTCACCACCACCGACGGCCAGGAGCTGGCCGCGCGGTCGGCGAACACGCCGCTGACGCCGGCCTCCACCATGAAGGTGCTGACCACGATGACCGCGCTGGACGTCCTCGGCGCCGACGCGACGTTCGCGACCAGGGTCGTCGACGAGGGGAACGGACGCATCGTGCTGGTGGGCGGCGGCGACCCGCTGCTCACCGACAAGACCTCCACCTCGAGCTACAAGCCGGCGTCGCTGGCGAAGCTCGCGAAGGCGACCCTGACCGCTCTGAAGGCCGCCGGACGCAGCAAGGTCACCCTCCGCTACGACGCGTCCCTGTTCAGCGGACCCACGTTCTCGCCCCACTGGAAGTCGCGGTGGAAGGGCTGGGAGGCCCGCATCGCCGCCCTCGAGATCAACTCCGGCAAGCTCAGCAACGGACGCGCCTCCTCCGACCCGGCACGAACGGCGGCCAACGCGTTCGCCCGACGGCTGAAGGCGTCCGGCGTGAAGGTGACCTCGATCGCCGCCGCCCACGCCGACCCGGCGGCCACCGAGCTGGCCCGGGTGACGTCCACCACGCTGGACCGCATCATCCGGCGCACGCTGCTGGTCAGCGACAACGTGGCCGCCGAGACGCTCTCCCGGCAGGCCGCGGTCGCGCGCGGAGCCGCGGGCAGCTTCACCGGCGCGTCCGCGAACGTGACGGCCTGGCTCACCGAGCGCGGGCTGTGGAAGTCGGGACAGAAGATCCTGGACGGCAGCGGGCTCGCCCCCGGCAGCAAGCTGACCGCCAACGGGCTGGCGGCCGCCATCCGGCTCGCGCTGGCCGACGCCGCGTTCGCCCCGATCCTGGCGGGGCTGCCGGTGGCCGGCGAGAGCGGCACCCTGGAACACCGCTTCGACGACCCGTCGGAGAAGGCCGGACGGCACACCGTCCACGCCAAGACCGGCACGCTGAGCGGGCTGGCCGCGCTCGCCGGCTGGCTGACCACGGCCGACGGGGCGGTGCTGGTGTTCGCCGAGCTCGGCAACGACGCGTCCAGCTATTACCGGGTCTACGACTGGCTCGACCGGGAGGCGGCGGTGGTGGCCCGCTGCGGCTGCCGCTGACGTCCTGACCGCCGGACGGTGAAGGTGCCACCGCTCCGGGTACTGCTGTCGACACCCGGCGGCCGCCGGCTCTGACCAGCGAGGAAGAACCGATGGGACGGGTGATCTTCGACATCAGCATGTCGCTCGACGGCTACATCGTCGCCCCGGGGCAGACGCCGCAACAGCCGCTCGGTGAAGGCGGCGAGCGCTTGCACGAGTGGGCGTTCGGCGGCGACGACAGCAGCCTCGAGCTGCTGCGCAAGGCCAGCGCCACCCTCGGTGCGGTGGTCACCGGACGCACCAACTTCGAGCACGCGCTGCCCTGGTGGGGCCCGGACGGGCCGACGGGCTCGGCCCGCAAGCCGGTGGTGGTGCTCACCCACCAGCCACCGTCGGCGCTGCCGCCCGGATCGGTCTACACGTTCGTCACCGATGGCCCGCGGGCGGCCCTGGCCGCCGCCCGGGAGCGGGCCGGCGAGGACGACATCTCGGTGATGGGCGGGGCGGACGTCGGACGCCAGTTCCTCGCTGAGGGCCTGGTGGACGAGATCTCGCTGCACATCGCCCCACTGGTCTTCGGCGGCGGCCTGCGGATGTTCGACGAGCTCCCGATCCGGCGCGACCTGACCCTGATGGACTGCCTGGGCACCGGCAGCGCCGTCCACCTGCGCTACCGCGTCGACCACTGAGTCCGTGGGGGTCGGCGGCGCGGCACCGAGGAGGGCTGGGGTGCGCCGGTAATACTGGAGAGCGCCCGACAGCCTTCCCCGCAGGAGTTCTTCCATGGCCACGACAGCCCAGCCCGCCGGTGTGGAGATGCCCACACCGCTGCGTCGCAGCCAGGGCATCGCCATGCGGCGTTCGCTCGTCCTGATGCTGATGACCATCGTCATGCCCGGGTCCGCGCAGCTCGCGGTGGGCAAGCGGCGCCTCGGCCTGGTCGGCGTCCGCACCTGGATGACGCTGATCGGCCTCCTCGTGTTCGTCGGGGTCCTGCTGCTCATCCCCGGCGTCCGCAACCCGGTGATCGGCCTGATCGCGAGCCCCTTCGTGCTGACGGTCCTCCAGTGGGCGGTGCCGGTGCTGGCCCTGGGCTGGATCCTGCTGCTGCTGGACGCCTGGTGGCTGGCCAACCCGCGCCACCTCTCCACCGCCGGCCGGTGGGTCTCGGGCCTGCTCGCGCTGGTCCTGGTCGTGACCAGCGGCACGGTCGCGTGGAGCGCGTCCGGCGCGTTCGACGCGGCCAAGCTGATCGGCAACGTGTTCGGCGGCGGCGGCGACACCCAGGTGCAGAACGGACGCATCAACGTCCTGCTGCTCGGCGGCGACGCCGGCGCGGACCGCACCGGCCTGCGTCCGGACTCGATGACGGTCGCCAGCATCGACGCCGAGACCGGACGGACCGTGCTGTTCAGCCTGCCCCGCAACCTGCAGCACGCGCCGTTCCCGGCCGACTCCCCGCTGCACGCGAAGTACCCCAACGGCTACTTCTGCAAGGTGACCAACCTGGCCGACGCCTGCATGTTGAACGGCATCTACACCCTCGCGGTGCAGAACAAGAAGCTGTTCCCGGGTGTGAAGTACCCCGGTGTCGAGGCCACCAAGGGTGTCATCGAGGAGATCCTCGGGCTGAAGATCAACTACTGGGCGATGATCGACCTGAAGGGCTTCAAGCAGCTGATCAACGCCGTCGGCGGCATCCGGCTCGACATCGGCAAGCGGGTGCCGATCGGCAGCCTGCACGGCCCCAAGGGCGTCTACGACTGGATCGAGCCGGGCAAGAACGTGAAGCTGGACGGCTTCCACGCGCTCTGGTTCGCCCGCTCCCGGGAGTACTCCACCGACTACGAGCGCATGATCCGGCAGAAGTGCGTGCTGAACGCCATGCTGCGCCAACTGAACCCGGCCACGGTGCTGACCAAGTTCCAGGACATCGCCAAGGCCGGCGAGCAGATCGTCGCGACCAACGTGCCGACGAGCGAACTCGGCACCCTGCTCGACCTGGCGGTGAAGGGCAAGGCCCTGCCGATGGCCTCGGTGAGTTTCACCCCGCCGCTGATCGAGCCGATGAACCCGAACTTCGCCAAGATCCGTCAGGTGGTGACCGACAAGGTCGCCGACGCCGAGGCCGAGGACGCCGGGCCGGCGCCGTCCGCGTCCACGTCCGGCTCGGCGAGCCCGAAGCCGTCGGCGACGAAGTCGAGCAAGAACAACACCGACAACCTCGACAGCATCTGCAAGGTCAGCGGCTGAGTCAGAGCGTCCCGGAGCCGAGGATCGAGAACACCCACTTGCCGACCTCGGAGGTGACCTCGCGGCCGGTGGCGAAGTCGGCGACGCGGGTCATCACGGCCAGCCGGTAGTTGCGTCCGGAGCCCTCCACGGTGCCCATCGAGTTGACCGCCCACAGGTTGTCGCTGGACTTGAACTGCACCCAGCCGTTCTTGAGGTGCACCTGCACGTCGGACGACTTCGGCTGGCCGACTCCCCAGGTCTGGTCGTCCTGCACCTTGCCCATCAGGCCGTAGACGTAGGCGCCCTGCTCGGTGGTGAACGCGTCCGTCCCGCCCTCGGTGAGGTAGGTCAGCAGCAGCACCTGGTCGGACGGGGTCGTCCAGGTCCAGCTCCAGTCGGGACGGTTCTCGTCGCGGTGCGTGTGGGTCATCTTCAACTCGTCGGCCAGTGTCTGGTAGGCGTCCGCCCCGCCGCCGTAGGCCCACAGCGTCTCGGCCGAGTCGTTGTCGGACTGGGTGATCATCTTCGTCGCGACCGGGTCGAGGTCCGCGCCCAGCAGCCCGCCGGCCTTCCGCAGGGCCATCAGCGCGATCATCACCTTCACCATGGACGCGTTCTGGCTCGCGTAGTCGCCGTTGAAGCTGTACGTGCCGCCCGTGCGCACGTCCTGCACGTACACGCCGAACTTGTCGCTGCCGTTCGCGATGGTCTTCAGCACCTCGTCGAGCTGGGCGGTGATCGCCCCGTTGGGGGACGCGGTGGGCCGCGCGATGTTCGGGCCGGAGCAGCCGGTGAGCGTGGACGCGGCGAAGCCGCCGGTGACGAGCCCGGCGGCGGTCAGGCCGGCCGTGGACAGCAGCGAGCGACGGCTGAGCGGAGTGTTCATGTGGTCCGTCCGTGAGGGTTCTGGGGCCGTGGCCATCATGCCACCGGGTCGTCGACCCGCTCGGCAGTGACGATCCGGACGAGTTCGTCCGCGCCGACGTCGCCCTCGACCACCACGGCGGAGCCGCCGCCCAGGATCGGGCCGAGCACGGCGCCCGCCAGGCTCGTCCAGGCATCGGTCGGACGCACCAGCGCCCGTCCGGCGACGGGTGGCACCAGGGCGGTCGCCGCGTGGGTGAGGGAGCGCTCGGCGTCGCTCCAGGCCAGGGACCCGGCGTCCACCCCGGTCGCCCAGTGCGCGTCCGGCTCGGCCAGCGCCTCGCCGGTGTAGTCGAGCACGCCGTCGGGCAGCCCGCGCAGGCCCAGCCCCAGCGGGTGCAGCGAGCAGGCGAGGGTGAGCGCCGGCAGGTGGGGGAGCGGGTTCGCCGGGCCCACCACGACCAGCTCGGTGCCGGCGTCCGGAGCCCCGGCGCGGTACCCACACCCGCGCTGCCACGCGGCCACCGGCCAGACCAGGCTCATCCAGTGCCCGGGCGCCTCGACGCTCACCGGGCCGGCGACGGTGCCCTCGATGCCGAGGGTGTCCAGCAGGTTCGCGGTCTTGTCGACCCAGTTGGCGAAGGTGCGGACGCTCAGCTCGGTGCGCGCGCCGTCCGCCGGCCGGTACCAGGTGAGGAGCGGACCGGACCCGGACGTCCGGACGCGGTCGGCCAGGGCACGCACGATCGGGTTCTCCGCCACGCGGTCATGGTAGGCGGTCGGCGACGCTCGTCCCACGCGTCCCTTACGCTCACTTCATGCGCTACGTCGTGATCATGGCCGGCGGGTCCGGCACGAGGCTCTGGCCGCTCTCCCGCCAGGGAACGCCCAAGCAGCTGCTCCCGCTCGTGAACGGCAAGAGCCTGCTGCGGCTCGCCTTCGAGCGCGCGCTCGCGTCCGTCCCCGCCGAGCGGGTGTGGGTGGTCACCGGCGCCGCCTACGCCGACGTGGTGGCCGAACAGCTCACCGAACTGCCCGCGGGCAACATTCTCGGCGAACCGGTCGGACGCGACTCGCTCAACGCCGTCGCCTGGCCGGCCGCCGTGCTGCACCGCCTCGACCCGGACGCGGTGATCGCCCAGGTCTCGGCCGACCAGGTGATCGAACCGGTGGAGGTGTTCGCCGCCTGCCTGGACACCGCCTTCGCCGTCGCCGAGGCCGACCCCGACGTCCTCGTCACCCTCGGCGTCGTGCCGACCAGCCCGCACACCGGCTACGGCTACCTGCACCGTGGCGAACCGCTCGCCGGCTTCGCGGGCGCCCACAGGGTGCTGAAGTTCGCCGAGAAGCCCGCCCGCGAGGTGGCCGAGGGCTACCTGGCCTCCGGGGAGTACTGGTGGAACTCCGGCATGTTCGTGTGGCGCGCGTCCGCGCTGCTCAACGAACTGCGGCTGCTGCTGCCCGCGAACCATGCGTCGATCACCGCACTGGCCGAACACCCCGAGCGGCTCGACGAGATCTTCCCGACGCTGGCGAAGACGTCCGTCGACTACGGGATCATGGAGCCGGTCTCGACCGGGCAGGGCAACGGGCACGTCGCCGCGGTGGCCCTGCCCGTGCAGTGGCGGGACGTGGGCGGCTACGCCAGCCTCGCCGAGATCCTGGGCACCGACACCGCCGACAACGCGGTGTCCGGGCTGAGCGTCTCGGTGGACGCCACGGACAACGTGGTGGTGAACGCCGACCCGGGCTCGGTCATCGGGCTGCTCGGCGTGAGCGGGCTGGTCGTCGTCCGGACGCCGGAGGCCACGCTGGTCGCCCGTGCCGAGGACGCCGAGCGCATCAAGGAACTGGTGGCCGCGGTGACCGCCGAAGCCGGACCGCAGTTCGCCTGAACTCGACGCGGGCTGGTAGAACCTGTCCGTCCGCACGCACCCGGAGGAATCGATGATCGAGAACCTGAAGCGCATCCGTGAGCCGCTGGCCTGGGCGCTGATCGCGCTGGTGGTGGCGAACCTGGTGCTCGGCATCGTCCAGCTGGTGCAGCTGCTCGGCCAGGCCGTGCCGGTGTTCGAGGCGTTCGCCGCGATCGGCGCGTCGCTGATGAACATCTCGCTGGTGATCGCGGTGGTCGCGCTGGTCTGCATGTGCTTCTTCATCGCCCCGGCCACCCGGCACGCGTTCGCGGTGACGCTGACCGCGGCCTGGGTGCTCAGCATCGGCGTCGTGCTCACCGCGGTGTGCACGGTCCTCGGCGTGGCCGCCGCCGGCAACGCGTTCGGCGTGGCGCTGGAGATCATCGGCGGCCTGCTCGACCTGATCCTGAAGGCGGTCGCCGCCGGTGCGCTGTGGGTGCTGGTGCGGGGGGTGAGCGCGGGTCGGATCGACACCGCCGAGCCCGCCGCCCCCGCCGAGCTGGAGGCGTCCGCGGCGACGCCGGAGCCGGTCGAGGAGCCCCAGCCGCGCACGACCTGGCAGCGGTCCGAGGCGACCGGGGCGGTGTGGCGGACGGCCGACGACGCCGCGTCCGGCGCCCCGGGGGCACCCCGGTTGTCGACCGACGTGGGCGCCCAGATCTTCCGCGACGAGGACCCCGACGGCCCCCGCAACGGGCCTGCAGGGGCATAGTCACCCGTTCGGGGGACCCGCGGAGGAGGGTGCCGAATGGTAGCCCACCGGGGTTGACTTATCGTGAATGACAGGCGTGTAATTCTCTCCAAGTAGTTCGCGACGTCGAGTTGTGGGCTGGGTCGAGGAGAAATCTCATGCAGGAACTGTTCCTGATCACGGAGCCGGACGCCGAGGGCGTGTTGGGCTGGCAGGACCGCGCTCTCTGCGCCCAGACGGATCCGGAGGCCTTCTTCCCCGAGAAGGGCGGCTCCACCAGGGAGGCCAAGAAGGTCTGCCTCACCTGCGACGTCCGTTCCGAGTGCCTGGAGTACGCGCTCGCCAACGACGAACGGTTCGGCATCTGGGGCGGCCTGAGCGAGCGTGAGCGCCGCCGCCTGAAGAAGCGCGTCATCTGATCCCGCAGAAGCGGGGACCGTCGCCTTTCCTGCGGACGCCCCGTGCTGGAGCCCTGAACGGTGAGGGGACAGTCCCCCTTCCGTTCACCCCGGACGAGCGGGTCGGGGCTCGGCGGTAGGCTGTACCTTCGGTTCAGCGAGTCGGTCCGAAAGGTTGTGCGTGAGCGAGGACAACGTCTCCGGTGAGGACCCCTGGGCCTGGCTGCGCACCGTGGACCGCACCGCACCCCCCGACTACAGCTCCTTCCATGTCGTCGCCGGCGTCCTGCCGGTGCTCGGCGAGCCTGCCACCACCCGCACCAGAGACGCGGTGGAGGACTCCGAGGCCGTCGTCGAGGAGATCCGCGACAGCCTTCCCGGGGACGCGCCCGGCGACTGGTTCTGGATCGTGCCCGACGAGGTCGAACCGCTGCCCGGGGCGCTGACCGCCCTGCTCGAGCGGGTCCGGATCGACCCGGACGCCGCCGTCGTCGGCGCCCTTCTGATCGAGCCGCGCCGCCGCGGCGCCGGCACCCTGGTGAGCGACTGGGCGCAGACGATCAGCGGCAGTGGCCGGTTGCGTCCGCTCACCGAACCCGGGGAGCTCTACCAGGGCCAACTCGAGGCGGTCCGCGCCCTCGGCGTACCCGCGGGCGGCATGCTCGTCCGCGGCGACGCCTGGCGCTTCCTGGACGGCTTCAACGACGAACTCCCGCGCAGCCACCAGGGCTTCGACTTCGGCTGGCGCGCCAACCTCGCCGGCTACCGCGTGATGGCCGAACCCGCCGCCCAGGTGATCGACCACTCCCCGTACGGCGACCCCGCCGAGGACCGCGCCGCCGGGCTCGCGCTGGTGGCCGGCAACACCCGTCCGGCCCGCCGGTGGCTGACGTCCCTCCGGCTCGTCGTGGTGTGCCTGCTCAGCGCGCTGGGGCTGCTCCTCGGCAAGGACCCCGAGCGCGCGTCCGAGGAGGTGCGCGGCCTGGGACGCTGGCTCACCGGGCGCCGGCTGCGGCACTCGGTGACCGACCGGCTCGCCTCGCTGCCGATCACCCCGGCCGCCCGCCAGGCCACCCACGCGATGCGGCCCAGCCGCTGGGCGGGCCTGCGTCGCGGCGCCGAGCAGGTCGCCGGGCGGCTGGTCGAGTGGACCCAGACGTTCACCGGACGGGGCTCCGCGGTCAGCCTCGACGAGATGACCGGCGACGACTTCGCCGAGACCGCCGACCGGCGACACCGGCTCCCGCTGGCCGTCACCGGCCTGGTCGTCCTCGGCGTGGCGGCACTGGCGGCCGCGCGCACCGCGTTCGGCACCGGTTCGCTGAGCGGCTCGCAGCTGCTGGCCGCCCCCGAGGCCTGGACGTCGCTGATGTCGTCCTACCTCGCACCGGTCCCCGGATCCGGCGACGTCTCCGGTGCCCCCTGGGTCGGCCTGGCCGGGCTGTTCTCGCTGCTCACCCTCGGCCGTCCCGAGTGGCTGGTCACCGCCACCTTCGTCGCCACCGTCCCGCTGGCCTGGCTGATGGCCTTCCGGTTGCTGCGCCAGCTGGTCGCCGACCGGCGCCTCGCCGGTCTGGGCGCCCTTGGCTATGCCCTCGGACCGGTGCTCATCGGCGGGCTGAACGTCGGCAGCTTCGGGCTCGCCGCCACCTCGATCCTGTTGCCGATGCTCGCCTACAGCGGCTGGCTGTGGCTCTCCCAGGGCGACTGGAGCTGGCGTCGGGCCGGCGCGGTCGCGTTCTGGCTCCTGCTGGCCTGCGCGCTGGTGCCACTGTTCTGGGTGCCGGCCCTGGCCGCCGCGGTGCTGACCGGCCTGTCCGCCCGTCGCGCCCGGGCCTGGGCGCAGTGGGCGCTGGTGCTCGCTGCGCCGTTGCTGCTGCTGGTCGGGCCGTGGGGCTCGACCGTCCTGCGCTACCCCGGACGCCTGCTCACCGGCGCCGAACCGCAGCTCGCGCCGCTGACCACGTCCGAGCCGTGGCTGGTCCTGGTCGGCCATACGCTGGACGCCAGCCCGCCGCTGTGGATCTCGATCGCGTTCTTCGCCGTGCTGTGGTTCGCCGCCATCGCCGGTGCCGCCCGCCACCCCGGGGTGTCCGGGCGTGCCCTCGCCGGCGCCGGCCTGGCCGTCGTGGTCGCGGTGGTGCTCACCCGGCTGGTCGTGGAGCTGCCGCCGGGCAGCTGGTCGCGGCCGCAGGCCCTGGAGTGGCAGTTGCTCGCCGTTGCCGCGCTGGTGCTCGCCGCGTGTGCGGGGCTGGACGGCATCGCCACCGAACTCCAGGGACGCGACCTCGGCCTGCGCCACCTGACCAGCCTCGGCACCGCCCTGATCTGTGTGCTCGCGATGCTTCTCGGCGGAGTGTGGTGGGTGATCGGCGGCCAGACCGGGCTCACCCGCGGGGCGGTGGGCACCGTCCCCGCCTTCGTCCGCAACGCACAGACCTCGGCCACGCCCGGGCGGACGCTGGCCCTGGTGGCCACCGGCGACAGCGTCCGCTGGGCCCTGCTCGAGGACGACTTCGCGCGGCTGGGCGACGGCGAGCGCGGGGTTGCGTTCGGCGGTGACGCCGCCGCCAAGCAGCTCGCCGCGTCGGTGGCAGCGCGCCTGGTCGGCGACAGCGCCGACGACCAGCTGCTCCCCGACCTGGTGACCCTCGGGGTCACGAACGTCACCCTCACCGGCGGCAGCTCGACCCAACGGCTGGCGATCAACAACGTGCCCGGCCTCGGCCTGGGCACCGGCGACGCCACCCAGTACGTGTGGCCGGTGCCCGAGTCCGCGATCGCGGTGGTCGTGGGCGCCGACGACAGCCGGACACCGGTGGGCCAGGGCTCGGTGATCGAGGGCGGGCCGACCGGCCGCACCCTGCACCTCGCCGAGCCGCCCGACCCCCGCTGGGTGGTCCAGGTCGGCGCGACCCGGCTGGCGACCGCGACCGGCGGCGAGCCGGCCACCCGGTTCGCGGTCGGCGACGCGTCCGGCCCGCTCAACTACCGGCTCGACGCCGGCTCGCTGTGGTGGGTCTGGGTGCAGCTGGCCGGGCTCCTCGTCCTGGCCGTGATGGCGGCGCCGTCGGTGCGCCGCCGCAACGAGGCGTCCGGTCCCCGACGCGCGGCCGGAGGTGCCGAATGAACCGCTGGATCTGGCCGGGTGCGATCGTGGGCGGCGTCGCCGTGGCCACCCTTGCCGCCACCTTGATCGGCCCGCAGCCCCTGCCGACCACGCCCTTCACCGTGTCCGAGACCCGCGTCTCGGTGGTGTGCCCGGCATTCGAGTCGCCCACCGCGACCGTGCGGGTGGCAGCGCTGTCGACCGGGTCGGGCCTGCGCACCGCCACGGTCGCCCGTCCCACCGAGGTCACCGACGCCACCGGTCTGCGGGTGGTCAGGGACCCCGGCGTCCCGCTGCGGGTCTCCGCCCTGCTGCCCAACCCGTTCGGCGCGACCACGTCCGTCGCGGCGGAGGCCGGCGGCGACCGCGGCCTTTCCGCCGCCGCCTGCACCGCCCCCGCGACCGAGCACTGGTTCACCGGCGTCGACATCCGCACGATCGCGCAGTCGGAAGTGGTGGTGGCCAACCTCGACGGCACCCCGGCCTCGGTCGACCTCACCGCCTTCGGTGAGAAGGGCCGGTTCGGCGCGCCCCGCGGCGTCCGGGTGGAGGGCAACTCCGTGGAGACGATCTCGCTGGGCAACCTGGCCCGCCTCACCGGGCCGGTCACGATCCAGGTGAGCAGCAGCGACGGCCGGGTGGCGGCGTTCGTCCGGCAGCGCACGTGGCAGGGTGACGCCCCCCTGGGCGCCGACTGGCTGGACGCGACCACGGCGCCGGCGACCGAGCTGGTCGTCCCCGGCGTCCCGGCGGGGGAGGGCGCCCGGACGCTGGTGCTGACCAACCCCGGCGACCGCACCGCCACCGTCGCCGTCGGCGGCCTCGGCAAGGACGGACCGGTCGGCCTGGCCGGCGCCGAGCAGGTGGAAGTGCCGCCGCAGACCACCCGAACGGTCGATCTGGAGACCACCCTGGACAGCCAGCCGGGCGCGCTGACGCTGACCGCCACGCAGCCGGTCACGGCGGGGATGTGGCTCGACACCGGGGGCAGTCAGACCCGGCACGACCCGGCCTACACCGTCGCGACCCGACCGCTGCCGAGCGACGCCGTGTGGGCCCTGGCGCTGGGCAAGGGCGCCACCACCGTGCTCCAGCTGGCCAACCCGGGGGCGGCCGAGGCCGCGGTCACGGTGACCGCCGGGACCACAGCTGACGACGCCCAGCCGCAGCAGGTGAGTGTGCCGGCCGGTTCGATCGTCGAGGTTGCCCTCGCGAGGGCGGCGACCAACGTGGTGCGGGTCCAGACCGGGGCCACCGACCTGCGCGGGGCGCTGGTCAGCACCGACCGGCTGGGCAAGGTGCACGGCCTGGCGGTCATCGACCTGGCCGCGGAGGAGACCCACGGCGACGCGCCGGCGGTGTTCGACCCGCACGCCGGCAGCTGACGCCGCCGGATCAGTCCTCGGTGGGGTCGACCGACGGGTCGAGTTCCTCGATCCCGATGCCGGTGAGCGCGGAGAGCTGTTCGAGCAGTGCCCGGTGGACGAGCCGGCGCAGGTCGGCCCGCGAGCTGGCGCGGTGCTCCAACGGACGCCGGAACAGCACCACCTGGCCGTTGTGACCCGGCCGCGCGGGCACGGCGGCAGCCAGCGGCACCCGGGCGCTCGCCCAGCCGTCGAGGTTGCTGGGGACCTCCTCGAACCCGACGTCGATGCCGACCAGGGCCCGCGGGCACGAGCGTGCCGTGCGGGCCACCGAGGCGCGCAGCGCGCCGGCGAAGAAGTCCACGCCCCGGGCGTGCTGCCGCAGCGGAACCGGGGCGCCGGTGATCGGGTTCGGGGCGGCGAGGGGTCCGCGCAGTCCCCGTCCGTGTCGCTCCCGACGCCTCATGGCCCCCACCCTACGAGGTTTGCGCGGGTCGCGATCGCGCCACACACGGCCCGGTGCTCCCGGGCTGCGGGGGTCGGCGGCGGTACCGTGGCCCGGTGATCAACCGGCGCTGCTCGCGAACCGCGTGCGCCGGCCCGGCCGTGGCCACGTTGACCTACGTCTACGCGGACTCCACCGCCGTGCTGGGACCGCTGGCCCTGCGCACCGAGCCGGGCACCTATGACCTGTGCCGTGACCACTCCCAGCGCCTCAGCGCGCCCCGGGGGTGGGAGGTGATCCGGCTGCCCGGCGACCTGAACAGCCCGCGTGCCTCGGCCGACGACCTGATGGCGCTGGCGGATGCCGTCCGTCGGGTCGGGCTGGCCGACCTGCCGCCCGAGCCGGTGCAGCCCGCGGTGACCCGACGCAAGGGCCACCTCGCCGTGCTGGCCGACCCGGAGGGTGAGTGAGCCGCTAGGCTCGGAACGTGATCCAGCCCCAGGTTTTCAAGGCCAACGACATCCGTGGACTGGTGGGCGGTGGGTCGCCCGAGTGGGACCTCGACGGGGCCCGCGCCATCGGTGCCGCCTTCGCCGCCGCGTTCGAGCTGAACGGCCACGAGTTCGTGATGGGACGAGACATGCGCGCCGGTGGGCGTGAGCTCAGCCTCGCCTTCGCCGAGGGCGCCCGCAGCCAGGGCGCGAGCGTGGTCGACGTGGGCCTGGCCAGCACCGACGGGCTCTGGTTCGCGTCCGGCCACACCCACCTGCCCGGCGTCCAGTTCACCGCGTCGCACAACCCGGCCGGCTACAACGGCGTGAAGTTCTGCCTGCCGGACGCCGCACCGATCACCCCGGAGTTGATGGCCCGGATCACCGAGCTGTCCTACGTTGAACTACCGCCGGTGGCCGCGCCGGGTGGCTACCGCGAACTCGACGTGCTGGGCGCCTATGCCGCCCACCTGCACGCGCTGGTCGATCTGTCCGGAATGCGCCGGCTCACGGTCGTGGTGGACGCCGGCAACGGCATGGCCGGCTTCACCACCCCGGCCGTGCTCGGCCCGCTCGACGTGGAGGTCGTCGGCCTGTTCATGGAGCTGGACGGCACCTTCCCCAACCACCCGCCGAACCCGCTGGAGCCGGAGAACCTGGTGGACGCGCAGCGCGCGGTGCGCGAGCGCGGCGCCGACCTCGGCCTGGTGTTCGACGGCGACGCCGACCGCTGCTTCATCATCGACGAGCACGGCGACGTGGTCAGCCCGTCGGTGGTGACCGCGCTGATCGCCCGCGCGGAACTCGCCCGTGGGCCCGGTGGCACGATCGTGGTGAACACGATCACCTCGCGCGCGGTGGGCGAGGTCGTCGAGGCGGCCGGCGGCACCGTCGCCGTCAGCGCGGTCGGGCACACGCGGATGAAGGCCCTGATGGCCTCCCACCACGCGGTGTTCGGCGGCGAGCACTCCGCGCATTACTACTTCCGCGAATTCTGGGGCGCCGACACCGGCATGCTGGCGGGCCTGCACGTGCTCGCGCTGCTGGCCCGCTCGGGGCGTCCGATGTCCGAACTGGCCGCCGACCTGCCGCGCTACGCCGCGTCCGGGGAGATCAACAGCACGGTCGCCGACCCGAAGGCGGCGATGGCCGAGGTGGCCGCCGCGTTCGAGGGCCGCGGCACCACGAGCTGGGTGGACGGCCTGCTGATCAGCGGCGCCGACTGGTGGTTGAGCGTCCGCGAGTCGAACACCGAACCGCTGCTGCGGCTCAACGTCGAGGCGAGGGACGACGCGCGGGTCGCTGCGCTCCGCGACGAGGCCCTGGCCATCATCCGAAAGGACTCCTGATGAACGATCTTCCCCCCGAGGTGCTGGACCTGCTGGTGTGCCCGTCCTGCCACAGCGGCCTCGCCTGGGACTACGAGGCGTCCGAACTGGTGTGCACCGGCGGCGGCTGCGGTCTGGCCTACCCGGTGCGTGACGGCATCCCGATCCTGCTGGTCGACGAGGCCCGCCGTCCGGGCAACGCCGGTTGAGGCGCTCGATGTACGAGTTCGACGACTCCCGGCTCGAGGACGCCGAGTCGCTGCGGGCGGCCGACCACCTGCTGCGTCCGCTGGCCGAGGCCGGCGCCCGGGTGCGGCGCGAGGCCGACTCGGCCGAGGTGCCGCTGAGCCGGCTGGACCCCAACGACCGTCCACGGGCGATGATCACCTTCGGCCCGGAGGCCCGGCTGCTGCGCGCCGTGCTGGAGCCCACCTGCCCGGTGCCGCTGGTGGCGTGGCCGCGGCTGGGACTGCCCGGCTGGGTCGGCCCGCTCGACATCGTGGTGGTGATGGGCGGCGGCGACAAGGTCAGCCTCGCCGCCGCGTTCGAGGCGGTGCGCCGGGGCTGTCGGCTGCTGGTCACCGGGCCGGCGGAGTCGACGCTGGCCCGCCAGTCGGCCTCCTCCTCGACCACCCTGCTGCCCACCTCGACCGGTGACCCGCTGGCCGCGGCGATCGTCGCGCTGGTCGCGTTGCACCGCCTCGGTCTGGGCCCGTTGGTGAACCCGGAGGCGGTCGCGGACGCCATGGACCAGGTGGCCACGGACTCCTCGCTGACCCTGGACGCCACCCAGAACCCGGCGAAGGCGATCGCGCTCGAACTCGCCGACGCCAAGCCGATGGTGTGGGGCGGGTCGATCCTCGCCGCCCGGGCCAGCCGGCGGATCGCGGAGTCGCTGCGCTCGGCCACCGGCCGCATGGTGCTCTCCGCCGACGGTGGCGCGCTGCTGCCGCTGCTGTCGGAGGTGCCGCCGCGGGACCCGTTCGCCGACCCGTTCGAGGAGACCGCCACCGAGCAGCGTCCCGGCCTGGTGCTGGTCGACGACGGCATGGACGACGAGCAGGCCGCGGAGGACCGCGTCCGGCTGCGTTCGGCGGCCCTCGCCCAGGAGGTGACGGTCTCCAACCTCGCCCACGAGTCCGGGACGGCGCTGGAGCGCTACGTCACCGTGCTCCAGCAGGGACTGTTCGCGGCCGCCTACCTGCAGGTCGGCCTGGGTCGCGTCGCAGCGAACGGGTGGGGCAGGATGTCCCGGTGAGCAGCCACGGGGGAACCAGGGCGATCGTCGCCGCACTGTCGGCGAACGCGTTCATCGCGGTCATCAAGTTCGGCGCCTGGGCGCTCACCGGGGCGGCGTCCATGCTGGCCGAGGCCGTGCACTCGGTGGCCGACACCAGCAACCAGGTGCTGCTGCTGCGCGGCGGCCAAGTGGCCAAGCGGGAGGCCAGCGAGTCACACCCGTTCGGCTACGGGCGGGCCCCGTTCATCAACGCGTTCCTGGTCTCGGTGATCCTGTTCAGCCTCGGTGGCCTGTTCGCCCTCTACGAGGCGTTCCACAAGTGGGAGGAGATCGCCGCCGGCCACCCCAACGAGCTGCTGGAGAGCCAGTGGTGGTGGGTGCCGGTCGCCGTGCTGGTGTTCGCGATCGTCGCCGAGAGCCTGAGTTTCCGGACGGCGATCCGCGAGTCGGTGCCGCTGAAGGGCACGCTGAGCTGGCCGCAGTTCATCCGCGCCGCCAAGTCGCCGGACCTGCCGGTGGTGCTGCTGGAGGACTTCGCCGCGCTGCTCGGCCTGGTCTTCGCGCTGATGGGCGTCGGCATGACGCTGGTCACGCACAACGGGCTGTGGGACGTGGCCGGCACCGCGCTGATCGGCCTGCTGCTGATCCTGGTCGCGGTGACGCTGGCGATGGAGACCCGCAGCCTCCTGCTCGGCGAGGCGGCGACGCCGCAGGCCGTGGCGGCCATCACCGCGGCGCTGGCCGGCGCGGACGGCGTCCGCCGGGTCATCCACCTGAAGACGCTGCACCTCGGGCCCCAGGAGGTGCTGGTGGCCGCCAAGATCGCGGTGGAGCCCACCGAGTCGGCCGCCCGGGTCGCCGAGGTGATCAACAACGCCGAGGTCGCGATCCGCTCGGCCAACCCCGAGGTCACCGCGCTCTACCTGGAGCCCGACATCGACCGCGGGACCCCCGAGACCCCCTGACGGAGATCGGGGACGGTTCTTCGATCCGCCACTTCGCGGCGGAAAACGGGGACGGTTCTTCGATCCGCCACTCCGCGGCGGGGAATGGGGACGGTTCTTCGATCCGCCACTTCGCGGCGGGGAATGGGGACGGTTCTTCGATCCGCCACTCCGCGGCGGGGAATGGGGACAGTTCTCAATACGTCCCGTCGAGGTGCGGAATTGCGACGCGGGGCGCTGCAGATAGGGTTGCTCCTCGTGGATCATCGCGTAGCAGACCTTTCCCTGGCCGCCTTCGGACGTGAGCAGATCACGCTCGCCGAGCACGAGATGCCGGGCCTGATGGCCCTGCGCGAGCGCTACGCGGAGAGCAAGCCGCTGCGCGGCGCCCGCATTGCCGGCTCGCTGCACATGACCGTCCAGACGGCCGTGCTGATCGAGACCCTGGTCGCGCTCGGCGCCGAGGTGCGCTGGGCGTCCTGCAACATCTTCTCCACCCAGGACGAGGCCGCCGCCGCCGTCGTGGTGGGCCGCGACGGCACCCCGGAGGACCCCAAGGGCGTCCCGGTGTTCGCCTGGAAGGGCGAGTCGCTGGAGGAGTACTGGGCCTGCACCGAGCAGATCCTCGACTGGGGCGACCGCCGCGCCAACATGATCCTCGACGACGGCGGTGACGCCACCCTCCTGGTGCACAAGGGTGTCGAGTTCGCGAAGGCCGGCGCGGTGCCGGAGGCGTCCGCGTCCGACTCGGCGGAGTACCAGGTGGTGCTGGCCACTCTGCGCGCGTCCACCCTCGACTGGGTGAGCATCGCCAACAGCATCTTCGGGGTCACCGAGGAGACCACCACCGGCGTCCACCGCCTCTACGAGATGGCCCGCAACAACTCACTGCTGTTCCCGGCGATCAATGTCAACGACTCGGTCACCAAGAGCAAGTTCGACAACCGCTACGGCATCCGGCACTCGCTCATCGACGGCATCAATCGGGCCACCGACGTGCTGATCGGCGGCAAGCTCGCCGTGGTCTGCGGGTACGGCGACGTCGGCAAGGGCTGTGCGGCCGCGCTGGCCGGCCAGGGTGCGCGGGTCGTGGTCACCGAGGTCGACCCGATCTGCGCGTTGCAGGCGTCGATGGACGGCTACCAGGTGGCGACGCTGGCGGACGTGGTCGGCAGCGCCGACATCTTCGTCACCGCCACCGGCTGTGTGCACGTGATCACCGCGGCGGACATGGCGGCGATGAAGCACCTGGCGATCGTGGGCAACATCGGCCACTTCGACAACGAGATCGACATGGCCGGGCTGGAGTCGATGGACGGGGTGACCCGGACGCACATCAAGCCGCAGGTCGACCGCTGGAACTTCCCGGACGGCCACTCGGTGATCGTGCTGAGCGAGGGACGGCTGCTGAACCTCGGCAACGCCACCGGCCACCCGAGTTTCGTGATGAGCACGTCGTTCACCAACCAGGTGCTGGCCCAGATCGAGCTGTTCACCCGGCCCGAGACCTACCCGGTGGGCGTCCACACCCTGCCCAAGCAGCTGGACGAGTACGTGGCGCGGCTGCACCTGGACGCGCTCGGCGTCCGGCTGAGCGAGCTCACCGCCGAGCAGGCCGACTACCTCGGCGTGCCCGCGGAGGGCCCGTTCAAGGCCGAGCACTACCGCTACTGACCGCGGACCAAAAGGGGACGGTTCCGAGATTCGGAGCCGTCCCCTTCCAATTCTACGATTCTCGGAACCGTCCCCGTTTTCAGCCGCGGGGGATCTCGAAGCGGGCGAGCTTGGCCTTGCCGCCGACCAGGGTCTTCCAGGCGCCGCGGTAGGTGAGGACGGCGAGGCCGGCGGTCGGGTACTTCGCGTGCACCTTGTCGACCAGGGCGGACGGCTTCGCCAGCGTGGTGATCAGATCGCCGAGCGTCGGCTGGTGGCCGATCAACAGGGCGGTGTGGACGGTCTCGTCCAGTTCGTGCAGCTCGCTCAGCAACTCACCGGGCCAGGCGTGGTAGATCAGCTCGGAATCCCGGACGTCGTTGCAGCTGGCCCCGCCGGAGACGGCGCCGGTCCAGGTCTGCTGCACGCGGGTGGCGGTCGAGGCCAGGACCACATCCAGTTCGTAGCCCGCCAGGATCTTGCCCGCGGCCACCGCGTCCCGCTCGCCCCGCTCCGACAGCGGCCGGCGCAGGTCGGCCTCCTCGGTGTGCCAGGACGACTTGGCGTGCCGCAACACGATCAGCGTCTTCGATGCCATGGCCTCATCCTAGGGGTGCCCGCGGCACCGCGAGCCACCACGCAATAGGCTTCCGGTCGACACCAGGCGTCCGGCGGAAGGGCCACCCATGCACCAGCGCGACTTCAGCCTCGACACGACCTCGCGGGACGCGGTGCTGCGGGTGAGCGCGCGGGGCCGGCTGATCCTCGTGCACCCGATGGCGAACCGTGGCACGGCGTTCACCCACGAAGAGCGCGAGCAGCTCGGGCTCTCAGGCCTGCTGCCGAGCCGGGTGACCACGATCGAGGAGCAGATGCGCCGCTCCTACGCGCAGTACACCCGTTCGCCGTCGCCGCTGGCCAAGTTCATCCAGCTCGCGCAGTTGCGCGACCGCAACGAGGTGTTGTTCTACCGGCTGCTCAGCGAGCACCTGGAGGAGATGCTGCCGATCATCTACACCCCGACCATCGGTGAGGCGATCGAGCGCTTCAGCCACGAGTACACCGGGGCGCGCGGCGTGTTCCTGTCGATCGACCACCCCGAACTGCTGGAGGAGTCGCTGCGCGACTTCGAGTTGGACGCCGACGACGTCGACCTGGTCGTGGTGACCGATTCCGAAGGCATCCTGGGCATCGGCGACCAGGGCATCGGCGGCTTCCAGATCGCGGTCGGCAAGCTGGGTGTCTACACCGCGGCCGCCGGCATCCACCCGCGGCGGGCGATCCCGGTGGTGCTGGACGTGGGCACCGACAACCTGGGCCTGCTGAACAGCGACGTGTACCTGGGCGAGCGGCACGCCCGCGTCCGCGGGGAGCGCTACGACGAGTTCATCGAGTCGTTCGTGCAGGCGGTCACCAAGCTCTTCCCGAACGCGATGCTGCACTGGGAGGACTTCGGCGCCGGCAACGCCCACCGCATCCTGGACCGCTATCGCGACAAGATCTGCACCTTCAACGACGACATCCAGGGCACCGCCGCGGTGGTGCTGGCGGCGGTGCTGGCCGCCGTCCGGCTGACCGGGGTGCCGCTCGCGCAGCACCGGGTGCTGGTCTACGGGGCGGGCACCGCGGGGGTCGGGGTGGCCGACCTGATCCGGGAGTCGATGCTGCGCGCCGGCGTGTCCGAGGCCGACAGCTACGCGCCGTTCTACACCTTCAACAGCCGCGGGCTGATCGTGGAGGACAGCGCCGGCATGCGCGACTTCCAGCGTCCCTACGCCCGGACGCGGGCCGAGGTGGCCGGCTGGGCGGTGGCCGACCCCGAGCGGATCACACTCGCCGAGGCGGTCCGCGCGGTGCAGCCGACGATCCTGATCGGCACGTCCGCCCAGCACGGCGCGTTCACCGAGGACCTGGTGCGCGAGATGGCCGCGCACTGCGAGCGTCCGATCATCATGCCGTTGTCGAACCCGACCAGCCGCTGCGAGGCCCACCCGGCCGACCTGCTGGCCTGGACCGACGGGCAGGCGCTGATCGCGACCGGCAGCCCGTTCGGCACCATCCGGTTCGGCGAGGTCTACCACACCATCGCGCAGGCCAACAACGCGCTGATCTTTCCCGGCCTGGGGCTGGGGGTGTCGGTGGTGCGGGCCGAGCGGGTCACGCCCGAAATGATCTACGCGGCCGCGGACGCCCTCGCGGGGCTGATGAACGAGTACCGGCCCGGGGCGTCGCTGCTGCCGTCGATGAGCGACCTGCGGCTGGTCGCCGCGACGGTGGCGAAGGCGGTGGCGGAGATGGCCGAGGCCCAGGGCCTGGCCCGGCGTCCGATGACCAACCCGATCAACGACATCTACCAGCGCATGTGGAAGCCGGAGTACCCGCGGCTGGAGATCCTGCCGCAGCGCGCGGAGTAGGGGTCAGTTGTCGCCCTCGCCGGGACGCAGCGACTCCCAGATCTCCTTGCACTCGGGGCAGACCGGGAAGCGGTCGGGGTTGCGGGACGGCACCCACACCTTGCCGCACAGCGCGATCACCGGTGTGCCCATCACCATCGCTTCGGTGAGCTTGGCCTTCGGCACGAAGTGCGAGAAACGCTCGTGGTCGCCCTCCTCGAGGCGCTCCTCGGGACGCGTCTCGACGCGTTCCTTGACGATCGTCGTCACCTGCGGGTTCTCGGTGGTCATCAGGCCCTCCTCGCGCGGCCGAGCTGCCGGATGAGTCCAAAGGTACCCAGCGCCGCGAAGAACAGGTACATCAGCACCTCACGGGAGTACTGCGACCAGATGCCGGGGTTCAGCAGGTTCTCCACCACGCCGCTCACCAGCATGTTGAGCGGGGCGTCCGGGTAGGCCGAGGTGATCGCGGTGACCGTGTCGACGGCGATCAGGGACGCGAGGCAGGCCGCCACGCCTCCCACGATCACGCCGATCACGGCCGGCGCGCCCTTCGCCGGGGCGCGGCCGGCGCCGAGCGTGTACAGCCACACCACCGCGTACGCCATCGCGAAGCTGGTGAAGGAGGCGAAGAAGTTGAGCTCCCACAGCACCACCGTGAGCAGGACGCCGACCGCGATCCCGCCGAGGGAGAACAGCACGCCGCGCCCGACCCGTTCGGTGCCGGGGACGGCCGGGGCCGCGGGCTGCGGCGGTGGCGCGTAGGGCGCCTGGGTGGCGTAGGCCTGGTTCGGGTGCTGCGGGGCGGCGTACGGCTGGGCCGGGTACGGCTGGGCCGGGTACGCCTGGGCCGGGTACGGCTGGCCCTGTTGGGACGGGTACTGCGGCCCGGCGTACGGCATGGTGGGCTGTGCGGCGTACGGCTGGGCGGGCTGCCCGGTGTACGGCTGGGCGGGCTGTGCGGCATACGGCCCCGGTGCGGGATAGGACGCCGCGGCCGGGGAGGGGGTCGCCGGGTAGGCCGGCGCCTGGAACGCCGGCCCGGTGGACGCCGTCCCCGGCGGCGGGGTGCCCGCGCCCTCCGGGACAACGGGGGTGGGCTGGTTCGAGGACATACGGGCTCCCGGGGTCGTGAAAGACTACGGGCCGAATCCTAGAGGTGAGGGAGGGGACGGATGGGCCAGATGCAGGATCCGGCCCCGTCCACCCGCACCTCTCGTCGTGGGCTCACCATCGGCCTGCTGCTCGGCGTGACCGCGATCGCGTTCGAGGCGATGGCAGTGGCCACCGCGATGCCCGCTGCGGCCGCCGACCTCGGCGACCTCGAGCTGTACGCCTGGACCTTCACCGCCTTCATGCTGGCCTCGACGTTCGCGATCGTCGCGGCCGGTCAGTTCAGTGACCGCATCGGCCCGAAGGTGCCGCTCGCGGTCGGGTTCGGCCTCTTCGCTGTGGGTCTGGTGGTCTCCGCGGTCGCCCCGACGATGCCCGTGCTGCTGGTCGGACGGTTCGTCCAGGGCCTCGGCGGGGGTGCGGCGAACCTCGCCGTGATGGTCCTCGTGGCCCGTGTCTTCGACGAGCGGGAGCGCGCGGTGATCATGACCGGGTTCTCCGCGGCCTGGATGGTGCCCTCGTTCGCCGGCCCGCCGATCGCGGCGTGGCTGACCAAGGCGCTGTCGTGGCACTGGGTGTTCTGGTCGGTGCTGCCGCTGATGGCGATCGCGGCGTTGCTGATGACCGGTCCGCTGCGGGCGCTGCGGCTGCCGCCGCACGCCGGGGTGGCGACCCTCAAGGGCCAGCTCCCGCGGGCCGGGGTCGCCGCGCTCGGGGCTGCGGCGCTGCAACTGGCCGGCCACCACCTCGACCTGTGGTCGCTGGCGTGGGCGGCCCTCGGCGTCGCCCTGCTCTGGTGGGGGCTGCCGCCGCTGCTGCCGCAGGGCTTCCGTCCGACCGGCGCCGGCCTGGACGCGCTGGTGGTGGTGCGGGCGTTCACCGCGGGCGCGTTCGCGGGTGGGCAGGCGTTCCTGCCGCTGATGCTGGTGCGCTCGGAAGGGCTGCCGCTGGACTGGGCGGGCTCGGTGCTGATCGTCGGCTCGGTCGGCTGGATGCTGGGGGCGTGGCTGCAATCGCGTCCGTGGCTACGGCTGCGGCGCGACCAGATCATCATCGCCGGGGTGGGCAGCGTCACCGTCGGGCTCGCGCTCGCCGCGGCGTCCGGCTGGCTCCCCGGACGGCTGCTGGCCGCAGCCGTCGTCGGCTGGTTCTTCGGCGGCCTCGGCATGGGCCTGTCGCTCGCGAGCACGTCGCTGGCGGTGATGCAGTTGTCCGAGCCGGTCGCGATCGGACGCAACACGTCCTCCCTCCAGGTGGGCGAGTCCCTCGGCAACAGCATCGGGGCGGGCATCGCCGGCACCCTGTTCGTGATCGGGCTGGCGCAGTCCAGCGGCGCGCTCGGGTTCGGCGGCGCGCTGACCGCGATGGTGCTGCTCGGGCTGGTCGCGCTGGCCGCGTCCTGGCGGATCGGTGCGGTCGAGAACCACTCGGTCTCCCTCTGAGCCTGATTCTGGCGCGAAAGGGGACTGTCCCCTTTCCCGCCAGGCTCGCGCTGGGACGCGGCGTGTCCCACGCGATAAAGTCTCGATGTCGAGAGATCAAGGGGAGGGCGCCGTGGCCGACGAGGTCGACCTGATCCTGGCGGCGTGGGCGCGTGAGCTCCCGGACGTGGACGTCACGCCGCTGGGCAGCCTGTCGCGGATCAGCCGTCTGGCCAAGCATCTCGACCGCGCCCGCCGCGACGCGTTCGCCGCCCACGAACTCGAGGTCTGGGAGTTCGACGTGCTGGCCGCGCTGCGACGCCAGGGCCGTCCCTACGAGCTGTCGCCGGGGGAGCTGATCCGGCAAACGCTGTCCACCTCGGGCACCATGACGAACCGGGTGAACCGGCTGGAGGCGCGCGGGCTGGTGGCGCGCCAGCCGAACGCCGACGACCGTCGCGGCGTGCTGGTCCGGCTCACGGACGCGGGTCGCGAACGCGTCCAGGAGGCGCTCGGCGACCTGCTCGCGTACGAGCGTCGGGTGCTGGCGTCCATCGAACCGGGGGAGCGCGACGACCTCGCCGCACTGCTGCGTCGCCTGCTCGCGCCGTTCGAGCGCACCTGACCCGCCCGCGGGCAGTATTGTTTGGCCGACCCGTCGACCGATCACGAAGGCGTGCCTGAATGGCTCTCTCCAACCCGTTCCTCGCCGAACTGGCGGACGCCTTCGGCATCGCCGGTGAATTCTGGGACTGGAAGGGCCGCCTCACCGAGGTGACCGACGAGACCGTGATCGCCATCCTCGCCGCGATGGACGTGGACGCGTCCGACCCCGAGCACGCCCGGGCCGCGCTGGACGCCCACCGCCAACGGCCGTGGACGCGCCTGCTGCCGCCGTGCGTGGTGATGGAGCAGGGCACCCCGCGGACCGTGCAGGTGCACCTGCCGGACGGTGAGTGGGTGCGGCTGGCGGTGCGGCTGGAGGAGGGCGGCTTCTGGGACGTCCCGCAGGTCGGCGACGACGAGCCGCCCCGCTGGGTGGACGGCGTGCTCACCGGCCAGGCGTCCTTCGAACTGCCGGGCAACCTGCCGCTGGGGTACCACCGGCTCCAGGCCACCACCCAGGCCGGGCAGTTCGAGTCGACGCTGGTGGTGAGCCCCTCGTTCCTCGGGTTCCCGGCGTCGATGGGGGAGAAGCGCGCCTGGGGGTACTCCGCGCAGCTGTACAGCGTGAGCTCCCACGACTCGTGGAACTTCGGCGACCTCACCGACCTCGCCGACCTGGCGACCTGGTCGGCCACCCAGCAGTTCGCCGGGTTCGTGCTGGTGAACCCGCTGCACGCCGCCCAGCCGGTGCCGCCGCTGGAGGCGTCCCCGTACCTGCCGACGTCGCGGCGCTACGTGAACCCGCTGTACGTGCGTCCGGAGGCGATCCCGGAGTACGCGGAACTGGACGACCGGTCGCGCAGCCGCATCGCCCAGCTCAAGGCGCGGCTGAAGAAGGAGCTCGCCGGCGAGGACCTGATCCAACGCAACGAGGTGTGGGCGGCGAAGACCGAGGCGCTGCGGGTGATCTACGACCACGGCCTGCGCCCGGCGCGGCGGATGGCGTTCAACGACTTCCTGCGCCGCGAGGGCCGCAGCCTCACCCAGTTCGCCACCTGGTCGGCGCTGGTCACCCGGTTCGGCGGCGACTGGCGGGAGTGGCCCGTGGAGCTGCGGCGTCCGTCCTCACCGACGGTGGCGCTGTTCGCCGAGCAGCACGTGGACGCGATCCTGTTCTTCGCCTGGCTGCAGTGGGTGGCGGACAACCAGCTGCGCGCCGCCCAGTCGGCGGCGAAGGACGCCGGCATGCGGATCGGCATCATGAACGACCTGGCCGTGGGCGTCAGCCCGTGGAGCGCGGAAGCGTGGACGTACGGCAACCTGTTCGCCGACAAGATCAGCGTCGGCGCGCCGCCGGACCACTTCAACCAGACCGGACAGGACTGGGGGCAGGCGCCGTGGCGTCCCGACCGGCTGGACGAGCTGTCGTACGCGCCGTTCCGCAGCATGGTGGGCGGCATCCTGCGGCACTCCGGCGGCATCCGGGTCGACCACATCATGGGGCTGTTCCGGCTGTGGTGGGTGCCCGAGGGACTCGCGCCCAGCCAGGGCGCGTACGTGCGCTACCCGCACGAGGCCATGGTGGGCATCCTGGCGCTGGAGGCGCACCGGGCCGGGGCGCTGGTGGTGGGCGAGGACCTCGGCGTGGTCGAACCGTGGGTGCGCGACTACCTGCGCGAACGCGGCATCCTGGGCACGTCGATCGCCTGGTTCGAGCGGGACGCCGAAGGGCGTCCGCTGGCTCCGGAGCAGTGGCGGGAGTACTGCCTGGCGTCGGTGACCACGCACGACCTGCCGCCGACGGCGGGCTACCTGGCCGGCGAGCACATCAAGCTCCAGCACGAGCTCGGGCTGCTGACCGAGTCGCTGGAGACCGAGCTGGCCAGCGCCGAGCGCGAGCGGACGGCGTTCATCGACGCGCTCCGGCATCGCGGCTTGCTGACCGCCGAGCCGGCGACGTCGGAGGACATCGTCGAAGCCCTGCACCGCTACCTGGTGGCCACCCCGTCCCGGGTGCTGTGCGCGGCGCTCCCGGACGCGGTCGGCGACCGGCGCACCCAGAACCAGCCCGGCACCAGCACCGAGTACCCGAACTGGCGCATCCCGCTGTCGGGGCCGGACGGCACGCCGCTGAGTCTCGAGCAGCTGTACAACGACGAGCGCGCCTTCCGGCTGGCCGGGATCATGAACGACTTCAGCGGCCCGATCCTCGTCCCCCGCTCTGAGACCGAGCTCGTCGTCTGACGGAATCGGGGACGGTTCTCTGATCCGCCAGATTCCGGCGGGAATCGGGGACGGTTCTCTGATCCGCCAGATTCCGGCGGGAAACGGGGACGGTTCTTCAGCCCCGTTGCGGGCGGGTTGGGAACCGTCCCCAATCCGGTCCGGGTCCGAGTTGGGAACCGTCCGCAATCCGGTCCGGGTCCGAGTTGGGAACCGTCCCCAATCCGGTCCGGGTCCGAGTTGGGAACCGTCCCCAATCCGGTCCGGTCGCTGCTCTCGGGTCAGCGAGCGGACGCCGTGACCAGGGCGAGCAGGGCTTCGGCGTAGGCGTCGGCGGCCTCGTAGGAGCTGAACACGCGCTCGGGCTGCCCGGGGACCTCGGCGAGCACCTGGAAGTCGCCCATCGTGGCGCGGGCGAGGCTGCGGAAGGCCGATCCGAGGAGCTCGCGGAGTTGGTCTTCGCGCGGCAGCCACAACGCCTGCTCGAGCTGCACGGAGTCCAGCGCCCACTCGGTGGTGCCGTTGAACGCGAGCAGGGTGCCGGTCGGGTACTCGCGGGCCTCGACGACCATGTCGGCGACGGTGAACACTTCGCCGATCACCTCGGCCGAGTGCAGCGTGAACCGGTCACCGGACTGCGGCTTCCACCGCACGCCGGCGCGCTCGAGCCGCTCGGCGTTCTCCACGGAGATCACGACGGCATTATGCGCGACCGGAGGCCGGCCGTGGAGCGACGTGTGGGCAGAATGGACCCCGTGACCGAGCCGGACGTGGACGCGCTGACCGACGAGCTGTACGGCGCCCCGCCCACCGACTTCGTCGCGCGACGCGACGAGCTGGCGAAGCGGACGCGCGAGGCGGGCGACCGCGACCTGGCCGCGGTGATCAAGGCGCTCCGCCGGCCGACGGTCGGGGCCTGGTACCTGAACGGTGCGGCCCGGGCGGGATTGGGCTCGCTGCGGGAGCTGCTGGGCCTGGGGGAGCGGCTGCGGTCCGCGCAGGCCGGCGGCGACTTCGCGTCCCTGCGCGACCTGGCCCGGCGGCGCGGCCCGCTGGTGGCCGATGTCGTGCGGGACGTCACGGCGCTGCTGAAGGAGCAGGGTACGGCGGCGACCCCGGCCGGTCTGGAAGAGGTGCGCAGCACGCTCGCGGCGGCGCTCGCCGACCCGGACGTCGCCGGCCAGGTTGAGAGCGGACGCCTGGACCGCGCGCACACCTACGGCGGTTTCGGCGAACTGGTGGCTGTGGCGCCGGGCGGTGCGCCGCCGAAGCTCACGGTGGCCACGGACGCCGGGGTCGACGACGAACCCGAGGCGCGGCGGGCCGCCGAAGAGGCGGAACGGCAGCGGGTCGCCGAGGCGCGTCGTGAGTTGGCGGACGCGGAGTCGGTGCTGGCGGACGTCAGCCGCCGCCGCGCGGACGTCGAGGGCGAGGCGCAGGACCTGGCCGAGCGAATCGCGTCCCTGACCGGGCAACTCACCGCCGCCAAGCACGAGCTGGCCGTGGTGGAGGCCGAACGGAAGGACGTCGTCGCGGAGGAGAAGCTCGCGAACCGCCGCGTCGAGGTGGCCCGTCGCGCCGTCCCCGGCTGAGCCCGTTGTCGGGATCAGCAGTTCGCGGTAGAAACCGGCGGCTCGCCAGCGGGGGCGCCTACGCTCCTGTCATGGCTATCGCACAGTTCCCGAGCGTCGTGATCGACTGTCCCGACCCCGTTGCCCTCGCCACGTTCTACGGCGCCATGCTCGACTGGAAGGTCGACGCGTCGCCCGACTGGGCGGAGATCCGGGCCGATTACGGCCAGATGTTCGCCTTCCAGCAGGTGGCGGACTACCGCCCGCCGCAGTGGCCCGGCCAGGAGCACCCGCAGCAGATGCACATCGACGTCGAGGTGGAGGACCTGGACGCCGGCGAGGCCGCGGTGCTCGAACTCGGTGCCACCCTGGCCGCGCACCAGCCCGGGGACACCTTCCGGGTCTTCCTCGACCCCGCCGGCCACCCGTTCTGCCTCTGCGTGAGCTGAGAGGCGAGCGCCCCACGAAGGTTCCTGAGTAGCGAGCGCCAGCGAGCGTCCCGAGGGGCCGGCGTCCGTTCCCGCACAGACGCCCCCGAGGTTGACAGACGCCCCTGAAATTTCGGGGGCGTTTGTCAGTTTCGGGGGCGTTTGCG